>CEQL01076541.1_pt1 | contig 12510 bp, 17 predicted proteins | sample 356281 | NCBI WGS metagenome assembly CEQL01 (sample SAMEA2621203, study PRJEB7988) | marine metagenome | biome: marine biome (ENVO:00000447); feature: surface water layer (ENVO:00002042); material: "saline water (ENVO:00002010), including plankton (ENVO:xxxxxxxx)" | depth 5 m
TTCACCATTTGGGTCTTCACCTTTGTAATGTTTTAGTTCCCAATTCCAACACTTTCTTATTGTGGACTTGAACATATCATCATCCAAGAATATTTCCATCGGTGATTTTTTAGCACTACCACATCGAACTTCCCAAAAGTGTGGATGATAAGTCCAACACAATCTAAGTCCATGCATAGTCTGTACTATCTGATTGTTTTTGAATATCGTATCAACATCAAATTTTCTCAGTTTTTTTAAGTGGTCGTGTTTTTCTTCTTCACGAATTGTGTAGTGTGGGAATCCATGTCGTCTATAGTAATCAAATATAACTTCGATACCATATTCTCTATCTACGACATCTATTGAATTTGTAACCCTTTCAAACTCCAAGTCTTTATCATCAATATTGATTAGTGTACCGAGAGTTTCGTAGTTTACTCTTGCCATTATGGTAGGTTTAGTTTCTTAATTTCCTTTGGTTCAATTCCGAATTTTTGAAGTATGGCCTTTAATTCGGCTTTACCTTGCTCTGTACTATAGTAAATTTCCAAATAGTCATGAGCTTCGTTAATACTTGATTCATAGTATTTTGCAACTATTTCCAATAACCATTTTTGATATTTCATTGTTTTTTTTCCTTTTGTATACCTTAACCATTGCTTACCCTTTGGTAATATCTCGGTATACAATCGGTATAAGTCTTTTGGTTCTAATTTATATTTTTGTATTTCATTGACCAAATCTGTCCAATTCATGTTCATCGAAAGAAATCTATTTACCATGTAATTAGACCAAGTTTTCTTATCGGCATCAGTTATATCTTCCCAATAATTTTTTGTCTGTTTCGATGTTATGTGAGTGATGTGGTCAAACAAAGATTTTGTTTTCATGATTATAAATAGTACTATACTTTTTTGAAAGTTTGAATAAATTGCTTAGTCCAATCATTCGTCTTTACATCTACCAATAGTGAGACTCTATCTGTGTCACCATCATTGAATAAGGTGTGTATTTTGGTCGTGTCGAAGTGATGTAAATATCCAACACTCAATTGATAACATCTGTAATGTTCATCAAATCTCCTACCAAATTCCAACATGGTGTAGGTATTCTCTTCTGTAAATTCTTCTTCTATTTCATCAACATCGGTTATACATAACCAGCTATTTTTTGGTGATATTATCGGTATTTGAAATCTTACGATATCTTCACCCATATCCTTATCATGATGAAGACCATAAGATGTTTTTCGAGGCCTACGAAGTAGTCTAAAAGATGTAACTTCAGTTTCAAAACTATCGAATATTTTTTTGAAATATGGACATGAGTTTAAGATATTTCCGTATGGTATGTTATTGTGATGCTCAGAGTGACTTTTAGCAACTTGAAATATATTTGGTAAAGATATACAATGTCCAAAGGCACCATCCTCGTAATTTAATCTTGACTCAACATAATCCTTTTCTTCAATTAATTTATTGACATCATAGTATCTGTCTAATTTTTTTATTTCTAATTGTCCCACGGTATTTCCTTTGTCTTATCCATCCAACCATTATTTAAGGTGTGGTAACAATACCCATCCTTACTCTGTCTTAACATTTTATCTTCTGAAAGTATTTTAAAACCTTCAAATTTATTTTTGTGTCCTAAGTAAAAATCAGTTAGTGCCCAAACACTAAATGACTCTAATGTATTTAAATCAACCCTATCATTATCAATACACCAATTTATAAATTCAATACCAAAGTTAGAATCTTTTTCGATACCAATCAGACAATCTTGAAACACAAATTTGTAATCCTTAACTCTATCCCACATTTTGATTGCAACCTCATGAGAAGAATACCACTTTTTTTCTATTACTTCTGAACCAATTACTCCACGATACTTAACTAAATCATCCAATGGTTTTTGAAATACCAAATCTCTATCAATAAAAAAACCACCAAATTTGTGAAAAACAAAAAACTTACTAAAATCGACAATTTTAGCAAAAATATGTTTTTCGTTAAATTTATTTTGTTGTATTCTTTTCCATATCGAAAAATATTTTGGATAATAATTTGTTATTAATTCTTGTAATGAATTGTAATTCCAAAATAAAATATCCCAACCTTGATGATTTTTTATCCAATCAAATTGGTTCTTGTATAAATGTGGGTGTTTTTCTCTTAAATGTTCTTCACCTTGTATCCAAAAAAAATGTAATGTTTTCATTTATTGAAAATTTTATAAGTTGTCAAATCTCTATATGGTGGATTTTCTACATGGTCTTCATTGTCATTAGGTAATATACTTAATAACTCCAAACCCCTTACGGCTTGATTAGGAGTCATGTACATATTCCAACCACAAAAATCAATTTCATCATCATGGTAGGATATTTCTCCTCTTCCCATAAATCTTGCCCTCTTGAACCATTCATAATCTTTTTTATTATCACATAATATAGCACCACCCTTACCAATCTTCAAATGTTTTTTGTGGTGAAAGGATAATGTCATGTAACTACCCTTGATGTACATATCTTTTTTCATCCGTTTACATGAATCCCAAATTGGATATGGTTTGAGTTGATAAATACCACTCCAATCTAAATCTTCAAACTTTACTTTCCCACCACTATGTATAATTGACATTGGAACTGATAGATATGTCTTCTTTGGAATTGTCACAGATTTTACATTTAATCTATAACATGATAAAAATATAGCATTGGTACAACTATCTACACAAACAACATAAGGTGCACCAGTATACTTTCCTAATTCAGTTTCAAATTCTCTTACGATACTATATGTGTTCATTTCAAAAATTTTGTATAAACATATCTTGTACCATCTTTAACTTCATTCACACTATGGTAGATAAATGATGGAAATATAACCATCGAATTTGTTTTTGGTTTCAATTCTACTGGAAATGTACAAGTATCTTTACTCCAAGTATAAAGTTTTAATTCTCCACCATGATAATCTTCATTCAAAAAAAATATACAAGTAAACTTATTATCATTATAAAGGTCGTTGTGACATTGATTTACAGAGGAGATTTCGTATTTCAAAAATGTTCTGTCACCCTCTTCTACTTCTTCAACCCAAGAAAGTTTTTTCAATACATCCCAAAACTTATGTTTTTTATTCAAATCGGGTGTACGGATATAATCAACATCTATGTTTGGTAACATCAATGGTGCTCCACTATTTCTCCCATGTTCGATTTGATTTATTATTGATTCACATTCCTCTTCATCGAAGATATCATCTTCAATATGGAATAATGATAATGGATAATTCATTAAATGACTTCCCAAGGTTTCTTTGTATTATCTCTCCAACCAAAATCGTACAGATGAATACAATAGGATTTATCAGTAGGGACAACAGATAAACAATAATCAGGCTCTAATATCTTCATGTCCTTTTTATCTATCTGATTTTCCAACAACCAAATCGTGTAGTACCAAGTTGAAAAGTGTAATAAAACTGGTTGGTCTTCTCTATGTTTTGCATCATTTATAAAATCTATCAAAAAATCTTGTTTAGGTTTTGTATACAACCATGCACTTCCAATAATTTTATTTTCGGTAGTTGGATTCAACGGAAAATTAAATTTCAAAAAATCTTGTTTGATATCCTTTTTCCATGATTCATCACTTTCAGTTTCCCAACAATGTATTGCACCAAAATTATCGTATTTTTCTATTAAAGAATCTATCCTTTTGATAGGAATAGTATCACAATCCACATACATCCCACCATAATGATGTAGTATTAATAATCGTGATAAATCGGATTTTTTCACAGGTACAAGATTTTTATAGATATCGTATAAGTCAGGATAATTTTCTTTTACAAATGGTAGTAATTCTTCATCACTCCAAAACTTGTATTCCCAATCCTTGCCATACATCCTCATCCACATCATACAATATTTTTGAAGGTGTTCATTCATGGCCTCATAACCTTGAATGTAAATTTGATGAATAATTTTAATCATATCTTATTTATCTCCTTTATCAAATAATCTGCAAATATTTTATGTCCTTTTTTATCACCATGTCCTTTGTAATAATTTTGGATTTGATTTTCTCCAAAAATATCCACGACTTGTTTGGATAGAAAAAATGAATTATCTATTTTTTTAATTAAATTCAAGTGTAATTTTGAAGTTATTGAATTATTTTGTCTAGCCGAGACCACTCTTAAAAAGTCAGGATATTCAAAACCTACTTCAGAACCATAATAATCATGTCCATTATACATCAGATATTTTATACCATATTTTTCAAAGATTGATTGTAGTAAAATGATACACCTTATTTTTTTTAGATACATTTGTATTATCATATCCTCATTCAGTAAACCATCATCATCTTCAAATAATACACCAGCCAGTTTAGCGTAGTATATTGCCTGTTTTATCTCATCAGGCTTATTATTTACAAAATGTTTTTCATCAAGTATAATTTGATACCATTTACCTGATGTTAGTTTTTCGTATCTAAGAGGATATGTCCATTGTATTAAAAATAAAGTATCACTTAAATCTTCTGAGTTTAGAATAAAATCAATTGTCTTTCTGAGTATTCTGTCGTTTGAACCACCGAGTCTACTTTCATCAATAATTGGTACTTGGTACTCTTCTGATAATATTTCTGAGTAATTACCAATTGGTTTTCCTCTTTTTTCCCACCATTCATGATTATTTTGGTCATACTCTTTTACATCTAAACCATCACCGTATGTGATACTACAACCATTAATATATATATTTTTAAAATTCATCAAAAATCAATAAACATCCCAAGGTTTATCATTTTCATTTTCTTTCCAACTAAAATTATACAAATGTATAAGATAAGAGTTGTCTGTTGGAAGAACCGATAGACAATAAGAATAATGTAACATCTTTAAACCTTTACTCTCTATATCATTTTCAGCTACCCACCTTGTTAAAAACCATGTCGAAAATTGTTCCAAGACAGGTTTATCCAATCTTTTACATGCCTCATTTACAAAATCAATGTAGATTTGACGATTCGGTTTTGAGTACATCCAAGCACTACCAATTATTTTTTTATGTTTCATTGGTGAATCTTCGAATTCCGTAAATTCTTTCATGATATGCTTCTTCCATGACATATCACTTTCAGACTCCCAAGAGTGAACAGCATCATACTCATCGAATAACTCAAGAAACTTATCCATTCTTTTAATTGGTATTGTATCAGTATCACAATACATTCCACCGTGATGATGTAATATCAATAACCTTGATAAATCAGATTTTTTCACAGGTGACAAATCTATGTAAATATCTAAATATTCTTTATAATGTTTTGCAATGAAAGGAATGATTTCAACATCACTCCAAAATTTGTATTCCCAGTCTTTTCCATACATCTCCATCCACATTTTACAGTACTTCTGTAAATGTATATCCATATCATTGAAACCTTGAATATGGATTTGGTGTATAACCTTGTGCATTTAACACTCCATTGTTAAGTATCCCTCTACATTTAGAAACCTTTTTTCAAAATGTTTTGAGTCGCCATCAAAAATTAATTTGTAGGCGGTTAAGTCTGAATCTGACTCGGTTATATTTGATGTGTTAATTGTAACCGACTCTCCATCAGAATTCAGAACGGCAAAGTTGTTTTGTATCAAATTATTTACATCTACCATACGATAATTACTTTCACCATTTGGTTTTGCAAATAAAGAACCCCATTTTGATATTTTTATTTTACTATCGATTGTCACTAAATCAGGTAACGACATCGGTAATATATTGAGAATTGTGACATTTTCAGTTTGTAATGTCGATGAATCTGATATACTGCTTGAACTCTCGGTAATCCACTGCGATGATGTAGAAAAATTAGCTACAAAATTAGTATCAACATAAGTATCTAAATACTTTATTGTATCGTCTGTTGTATAACATTTAACTGAGTCTCCAACTGAAAGTGATGATATAGAAACAAATGAACCATCCGTTTTCTCTACTTTAGTATCACCTGATAATTTAGAAAAAGCTGTAAGTTCAATGTCAGGTCGATTCCAAGAAGACGATACATTTCCCAATGTTAGGACACCTGAATCAAGTTCTTCAAATGGAGATGAACCTAATTGTATTGGATTATTAAGATAATTGTACAATAACTTGGAGTGATTATTTATGGTCATTACATTAGATTCGTCCACAATACCATAAGAACCAATCACTACAGAAAAATTTTTATATTGATCTGAATGAATATATTTTTCTGCATAAGTCTTATTGTAATCCTTGTAAGTCTCCCAATTATCAGAATCATGATTTACTAACTCTGAATAATTAAAATAAAATACTCCTTGACTATTATCAATATCACCCTTTTTGATTACTAAATCGGGATAATCCGAACTTGTTGACCATTGATTAGAATAAGAAAGTAATGATGATGTTGGAGAGAAAAAATTACTACTAAAGGTTGACCTCATTATTTTTTTATCTGCTGTAGCTCTATGTAATAATGAAGTATTAGATGGAAAAATATTATAAAGTTTGTATGTTGTGCTTGAATCTACTTCTTTAGTTATGTAAGGATTAGTAAGGTATTCATGTAGAACCAAAGAAGAACTTATATTATTGGTAGATAGACTTGATGATAAGGAATTATAAAAAGGGTATAATTGTGCTGGATTTTCTTCTTCATGAAAATCTACAGAATTATAATTACCACTATTCAATCTTGTGACAAAGTTACTAAAATCAAATTGATGATTGGTATGTCCCCATAGACCTATTACTGTATTTGCTTCCAATAAAGTAAGACTTCCACTTTGTGGTATTAAATCAAGTCTGCTTAAAATACCAGCATTGTTACCAATATCTAAAGAGGTCGTAACCTCTGAATATACTTGAATAGTAGACGAATCTATACTTGATGTGTAATTTGAATAAATAAACTCCATGTCTATAAATATTACTTTCTACAATTTATACTTTGGAAACCAATCAGAACCGACATAACTTAATTTAAAACAAGCTCTCAGAGCATTTATATTCCAACCATCTGAATAAGATAAGTCCCTATTATAACCTCTTGATTTCAAATCATACCATTGGTCTTGGTAAAAATCAAAAAATAATCCTCTTTTTCTTCTATACTTGGAATCTACCCACCAATGTCCACTAAATGTGCAATCTTGAGGTAGTTCAAAATCATAATTCCAATTGTGGTCTTCGATTTTAAATTTTCCAAACCAAAACCATTGCCATTGAACAGCTTTATTATCTAAGATATTGATATAAAGAATACAACCTTGATTGATTCTATTAATTAATTCATTGAAGTCCCATTTTTCTTCCCAATCAATTAAATCATGGTGCATCTTTTCAATACCATTTTTTAATTCTGTCTCAAATTCATGTACCTTATCAATACTATCAATCACTTGAAAATTATTATTCTTGTCACCTTTTTCTATATTGGTCAAATCCTTTTCCATAACCCAATAAGTCAATCCATCAATGTAATGCCATCCATAATCAAAACAAATAGAGTTCATTCTCCAACTTGGTTTGATATTAGTGTATTTTTGAAAATCATTCCATTTTAATTCAACCAAAGGAGTTGTCTTTTGTATTAAAAGAACATGAAGTAATCTCTCCAATCCCCAAGCAACACAAGCGGTGGACTCTGATTCTATTTTAAAATTATCAACAAACTTTCTTTTATGGAAATTAATAGAACCTACAGAAATGTCATTACATATTATTTCTATTTTGGAACCACTCATTTTTTGAGCTTTCTTTTTCAACTCAGCCTTTGTACCAAAAAATGGGTCACTAGCCTTTTCTAATTTGAAATCAAGACCAATACCATAGAAATATTGTCTAAAATATCCGAGACAATCCGATATACTTTCTTCACAATATTTTTCATCACCTACAAATATTATCTCAGACATTGTAAAATTAAATAATCTTTCTAATGAATCACCTGTTTCTTCAATTCTTGTACACTTACCATGTGATACAAAAGCTTTATTTGTAATCTTGGTGTCTTCAAGCATACAATAACAATGATGACAAACTGTTGGTGAACACATTCCCAACTCATCACCATGTACAGATTGAATCATACTAGCCTGATTCTCAAATCCATCAAGATAACCAGTCTTTTTTACATTCTCATTTGAAATGTGACTCGGTATCCATAATTTTTCAGCATCAAAAAATTCTGAAATTCTATAAAAGGTTTTTAGTAATTGTTCTATATAATCTACTAATTCACCTCTTAAGACAAATAAACCTTTTCCTAATTTAACTTGTGAGTCCAATCTCCTCTCCAATATCTTTCATCATACTTTTAGGAACTCTACCACAATTGCCACAGCTATATATTTCAATCGGTACGATTGCCTCTTGACCTGTAGGACTTACAAGTGCGGAAAGTCTCTTAAGTACTGTTCCTTTAATAAAAACAACATTACCACAATGTTCACATTTCATAGTTTCTGCCTGTGATAAGTCAACTTTAACCTGTTGAGGTTGAGGTTGTTGACCTGGTTGTGGTCTGAATTTTCTTTTTGCCATAATATCTCCTTAAATAATTTCGTCTACCAATCCGTACTCCTTACAAGTATTTGCATCCCATAATAAATCGTGTTTAAGTATTTCATCAAGTTTTTTAGTTGGTACTTTAGTGTATTGTTTGTATACATTCTTAATAGTCTTCATCATCAAATCTAAGTTTTTCTTTTCATCTTCGAAGTTTGCATATGTACCCCAAAACGCTGTAGATAACTGATGTATCAACATATAGGAGTTTCTACTCATGAACCTATAATTACCCACTACCGAAAGAAATGTTGCTGCACTTGCTGCAAATCCATCAACATATGTATGGATTGGAACTTGTGTTCTCAGTATCGTATCCATAGAAGCTATTCCACTTACCACACTACCACCACCTGAATTAATCATCAGTTTTATCGTTGGTGGGTCAATACCTAAGCTCTGAGCAGTCCCAAGATATTTACCTTCGAGTTCACCAATCTTCTTATTTAGTTCAGAACAACTTCCCCTTGTGACACCTGAGTAATAATAAATTTTATTATCTTGTACGGTTATATGTTTTTCTGAATTATTTGATGTAGCCTCTTTACGAGACTTTTTTTCTCCCCAATGTCTTTCCATTATTCTATCACATCCACTATTTTTGATTGTTTAACTGAAATTGTCTCGAATATAAAAGGTGAATCCTTTACGAATTCATTTACTTTAGCTTCGGCTACGGTCACGGAATCACATTCCACCAAGTAACTTCTTCTAACCTTCTTTTCTTTGACACCATTCTTTGTTTGTATTTCTTCAATGAATACAACTGTTGCTTCAAAGTACATTATTACTCCTTATCATTATTAATTTTTATCCAACTAAAATCTGAAAATGTTTCATCGGCTTCACCAAATACTTCCTTAACGGCCTCTTTAACTCCATCATAATCTATATCATGTCCACCGATTAGTGAATTCCCCTTTAACTTTTTTTTATAATTTTCAATGTCATTTATAACTGCTTCGTAGTCATGACTACCATCTATGTATACAAAATCAAAAGAATTATTATCAAATATGTCACTTACATTATAACTAAAGTCTTGGTATAATTTTATATTATCGAATAACCTCGTATTAATTTTAAATTGTTCATTTACGAAATCCCAATCTTTATGTCCAAGAATATCCAAACAATCTTGGTCATGGTCGAAAGGTTCTATACAATGTATTTCACTAAACATACCTGTTGAGGAAAACAAGGATGTTGATTCTCCCATGTAGGCACCAATCTCAATCATTTTTAAATCATTTCTACTTTTAAAAAAATTGTCAATGTAAGACAACATGGTACAAAAACCTAAAAACCTTTGATTGGATTTTCCCTCTGACCAATCTGATGGTGGTTTGTATCTAAATGTATTCATTTATTTTTTTTATCATAGTAAAAATTTTTATCACCTCGTGGTATTGTATTGGAAATATCATCTTTTTTTTGATATCCTAATCTTTCATTTGTGATGTATGCATTAATCAAACCTTTTCTCGTAACCCTTTCTACCATATCTGTATCACTTGGTAGTATTGGGTCTTTTAGATGTTTTAAAAAAATTTCACAGGCGTTTTGATTTATCATAAAACATTGATTACCAGGTTTATATTCATATGTAGAGTAGTAATCATTAACTTTTTTCTTTATAACTAAATCTTCTTTCAAATAACCAAAATGAATCATGTCCCAATTTTTTGGTAAGTGGTTCATATGTTCAATAAACTTATTATCAAAATTATCCACAAACATACAATCATCTTCACATATAAGTATGTTCCCATATTTGTTAATTACATTTTTTTTATATATTTCCAGTAAGGTCTTACATAAACCATAGGCACCTTTTGTCATAGATTGACCTAATTTAAATCCTGACCTTCTAACTTCGAATAATTCACACAATAAATTTTCTTTTTCATAATTAATTTTTTGTCCATCAATCGCATCATATCTTTCCATATTCTTCAAAGTAGGTATAGATTTTATTTGGTTTTCCATAAATTTCCGTCTGTCCTTTCGGAAATCTAAATTAATGTAGTATAATTTATTTATATTCATTTGATTCATCATAATGACTTATGTAACGAGAGCTCAATTGTACACCCAATCGATTAAATATGTCTTCTTTTTGGTCAAGTAATTGGTATTTCGGTGCGTCGATATAGTTAAGTTTTTCATAGTTCGTAACATCAAAGGATTTCTCTTTACCAACAAGGTGATATGTATTCAAATACTTGTTCGTATCAATATACTCCTCACAATAAAGTGATTCCATAGAATCAAGATAATCATCTTTGTCAAATAAATAAATTCCTTGACCACTATCCATTTCGATATCTTTAATAACAAAATCAGGACAATTATCATTGGATTTTATATCATCTTTTTTATTTATAAATTTTGGAAAATTTATTTTTTTACTTAAATAGTCTCGTGTCCATTGTTTATTGGTCGACAAGTGTTCTATAAAAGAAAAGTCTCTGTTAAAAGTATGTTGTAAATTAACATCATCATCCTCTTTACTCAATTGTAAATAAACAAAATCACCGACATTTTGATGAGTTACTTTTACATCATGATTTACAAACAAACTATCTGTTTGACCTTCGTTAAGAAAAGTCCAAAATATAATATTCTTGTCATGATAACATTTTAAAAAATTACCTAAATCTATGGAATTTAATGCTAGATTATTTAATGAAACACAAGTATCTATTTCTGTATTGTAAACTTTATCATCATGTATCATCAAACTTAACTTTACGAGTATAAAGTGATTTGTCAATTCCATGTAGTCGAATAAATTTTTAGAAATAGATTCGTGAAACCTTTCACTATTTTCTTTTAACAAACCTACTTCCATGCATCTTCCCCACATAAAAAATTATAGTCATCATACCAAGGCTGTACTTCTGTTCTTTTTTGTATAAGTGAGAAAGTTTGATTTTGGTAAGCACAATCGGGTAAAGAATCGGCAATATTAATATTTCTTCGATTGATATGTAAATCAGCTGGTACTATACCGACTTCTTTTGACTTCTCTATTAAATTATAAGCTGCCATTGGTGTAATAGTATATGCATGTGCTCCATGTAAAAAATATTTGTGACAGAAACATTCTTTTTCAGATTTTAATTTACATTCACAAGTTCTTTCGAATAAACCACTTCTATTTCTTTCCTCGTGTATTGTATCAAAATCAAATTTACTACTTTTTTCTTTACTATCCCATAATGGTTTTCCATAGTTAACCACTCCCTCATAATCGTAATCTTTGAATTCAGAAGTGAAGATGGTATCATGTTCAAGGATTAAAATCTTTTCATTAGTATCAACACACCTTTTCCACAACATGAAATGACTAAAAAAACATCCAAGTATGGATTCTGAATATCCTAAATTATTCCATAGTTGATTTTCATCAAGTAATTTAAATTTATGTTTTTGATTTAATTTTAAGGATTCATTTTTTGTACACCCGTCAAACAACTCAACATCTATCTTTCCAACTTCCTTTGCAGATTTGATTGTATTTGACGCTGATTCGCGACTAAGACTATTTGATGATATGTGAATCACATACTTTTTAAAATCCGACATTCTTTATCCAACTCGCATCTAAAAAGTGTTTATCGGGTTTACCAATTAATTTATTTACAACCTCAGCTAAAGATGGAAATTCTTCGGAATAATCATGACCACCAAATAATCGTAATGGTTTTAATTTGGGTAAATACAATTGAATATCTCTTTCAACGGATTTATAATCGTGTGCACCATCCATATAAACAAAATCAAAAGACTTGTCCTCGAATTCATTATCCACATTATAACTAAAATCTTGATGTAAAATTATATTTTCAAAAACTCTTGTGTTCATATCAAACTCTTCTTTAACATCTTTCCAATTATCTATTG
>CEQL01042673.1_pt1 | contig 12480 bp, 10 predicted proteins | sample 356281 | NCBI WGS metagenome assembly CEQL01 (sample SAMEA2621203, study PRJEB7988) | marine metagenome | biome: marine biome (ENVO:00000447); feature: surface water layer (ENVO:00002042); material: "saline water (ENVO:00002010), including plankton (ENVO:xxxxxxxx)" | depth 5 m
AAAGACGCCTCTTCAAATGGCTGAATTTTTATTGGCCTTCCAACAACTCCAACCGAAAACTTCTCGTTTGTCTTGTTTTTTTTCCCCACGAAAATGTTTATGTTTTCCTGATCAGGAATAATGGCTGTTAGGAAGTAGTGTTCTAAAAAAGCTGTCCAGCCTTTTATAGAGTTTTCTTTAAAATCATTTTCCTCTAGCTCTCCCAGATTAACTTTTTGATAATTATCAGACTCAGTAGAAAATACTGGCCCAAGATATGCAAAGTTTGCAGGATCTCCAAAAAACGACCCTTCTGTTCCTGGGGGCTTAAGAGAGTTTCTTTCTATCTTTGAATAAGAGGAAGAAGTTATAACTTCCGAAGACAGGTTTCTAAGAGTGTGCTTAACTCTTACAAAATAATTTTGCGGTTCAAAATATATAATCTTGGTTTCTTTAATAGAAGAGGACTCTCTAACAAATGTGTAGCTATTTTCACCAGAGCTTCTTTTTATATCCTCAATTTTGAAGTAAGAAAAATCTTGGTTCACATTGTTTCCAAACACAAACCCAGATGATTGAGAATATTCATTTCTTCCACAAGCATCAAACATTAACTTATTGCTATTTGAGCCTATTTCATTAGGGTAATTTTTTAATTCAGCTTTATTTAACAAACCGTCCCTTAGGTCAATAGAAATTTTCCAGTTATTGGAATCTATCTCGTAGTTATTACTCGAAGCACAAGAGGCTGATGAGGTGCTTGTAATGATTTCTTTGGGTTCATTTTCGAAGCTCTCATCAATGAAACCAAAGTCTTCTTTTTGTGAGTAAGTACTTACTTCATCTTTAGCATATGTTTTAGCTGGGTCATTCAAAGGAGGATCCCATCTTATTATGAGAAAATAACTCATAATGAACACACAAGCTATTAGAAAGTATCTTTGAAAATTTTCCATTATTTTTCTTTTTTTGGAACAGGATCGTACCCTTTAGAGCCTAAAGGATGACATTTGGATATTCTTTTTATTCCCAAGCCAACCCCCCTAAAAACACCATGATGATTAATTGCCTCTATCATGTATTGACTGCAAGTTGGTTGAAATCGACAGTTAGAACCTAATAAAGGGCTTAAAGTGATTTGGTAAACTTTAATTAAAAATATAATTGTTTTCTTCATTCAATTTCTTAGTTAAATTTAAGAACAGGTTTTTTATTTCTCTTCTTAATTTGTCTTTTTTAAAATCTAAAATCCTTTTTTTGGAAACAACAATCAACGATACTTTAGAATTTTCAAAGACATCGATAGACAAGTTTCTTATAGTTCTTTTAATATAGTTTCTATGAACTGCAAGTTTAATATTTTTTTTTGGAAGAATCATGCCCAGGCTAAATTCTTTATTATTTATTAAAACCAAGGCCCTAAAATTCTCTGAGTTTATATTTTGACTAGTATTTTTAAACACCCAATCGAAGTCATTCTTTCCTGTTAAAGGCTTATAAGGCAATTTAAACTGTAAGAGATTTTCTTCCCTTGCTTCTTCTGCTTTTTAAAACTTGTTTTCCGGAAACGCTAGAATTTCTAGCTCTAAAACCATGTGTTCTTTTTCTTTTGATCTTGCTTGGCTGATATGTTCTTTTCATTTTATAAGATTTAATTAAGCAAAAGAATAATATAGATAGTAACGATAAAAGCAAGAAAAAATAAATAAGAAAAAATAATAAAATACATAAATTAACAAGTTATCCACAGAAAATTAATAAGATATCCTGTGGATAACTTTGTGTATAAGGTATATTATTTAATAACTTATCATGATGACTAAATCTTGGAAAAAATGTAAAAAAGCTATTCAAAAAGAGCTATCTACTGAAGAATATAATGCCTGGATCAACCCTTTAGAGTTTTCTATAAACAAGTCTCCATCTGGAAGCAAAGATTTTTTTATTCTGGCTCCTAACGCCTTCATCAAAGAACACGTAAGAGAAAATTACGACAATATCATAAGAAAACACCTGCTCAAGGAAGAATTGAGAGACACTGCACTTGTTTATGAGCTTATTTCTGTACGTAAACCATTGATTAATAAGGAAAATAATAAAAATTTAAGTCTTTTTTTAAACAAAGAAAACACTTTAAACGATGATTATACTTTTGAAACATTTGTCGAAGGTAAATCTAATAATATAGCTTTGGCAGCGGCAAAGCAGGTTTCAGAGTCCAAAAGCGCGGCTTATAACCCCTTATTTATATATGGCGGAGTAGGCTTGGGAAAAACACATCTTATGCATGCGGTTGGAAACAAGCTTAAAGAGCAGGATAAGTCAAAAAACATTGTATATGTTCATTCAGAAAGGTTTGTAAGTGATATGGTAAAGTGCCTTCAGCTAGGATCAATAAATGATTTTAAGAATTTTTATAGGTCTGTTGATGCCCTTTTAATTGACGATATCCAATTTTTTGCTGGCAAAGAACAATCTCAGGAAGAGCTTTTTCATACCTTCAATACCTTATTGGAAGGAGGCCAGCAAATGATTTTGACTTGTGACAAATACCCTAAGGAAATAGACGGCCTAGAAGAGAGGCTTAAATCCAGGCTGGGATGGGGCCTCCCGGTAAGTATTGAGCCTCCTGAATTAGAAACAAGAGTTGCAATTCTTTTAACCAAAGCTTCAGAGATGGAATTAGATCTTTCAGAGGAGTCAGCTTTTTATATTGCAGAAAAAATAAGATCAAATGTTAGAGAGCTTGAAGGGGCGCTTAGAAGAGTGGGGGCAAACGCAACATTTACCAATAGAGCTATTGATGTAAACTTAATTAAAGAATCGTTAAAAGATTTGCTTGCCATCCAACAGAGACAAATAAGTATAGAAAATATACAAAAAACCGTCTCTGACTACTACAACATAAGAGTCTCTGATCTTTTATCAAGCAAAAGAACGCGCTCTTTAGCAAGGCCTAGACAGGTTTCTATGTGTTTATCAAAAGAATTAACTAATCACAGTTTGCCAGAAATTGGCGATTCTTTCGGTGGAAGGGATCATACGACTGTTTTGCATGCTTGTAGACGTATTTCAGCACTTAGAGAAGAAGATGCTGATATTGCTGAAGATTACACAAAATTAATTAGGGCACTGACAGCATGAAATTCTTGGCAAAAAAGGAAGCTTTGGTAGACAAACTCTCTTTGTGCTCTTCCATTGCTGAGAAAAGACAAACAATTCCGATACTTTCGAATGTTTTATTAAAGGCATATGACGGAAGCTTAACAATTGTTGCTACTGATTTAGAGAGACAGCTGTCACTTATTGTTCCAGAATGCTCAATCTCAAAAGATGGAGAAACAACTGTATCAGCTAGAAAACTGTTTGAACTTATAAGATCAGTTCCTGACGATACAGAGTTAAGTTTTGAGGTAATTGAAAATCAACTTGAAATTTCAGCTCTTAGCTTTCAGGCAGACTTAGCAGTATTGCCAGTTCAAGATTTTCCTTTTGTGGACTTGGAGGAACATAATTTTAATATTTCACTTAACGGTAATAAATTTGGAAAAGTTTTAGAAAGTACAAGTTTTGCTATGGCCTCTTCAGATGTCAGATATTATTTAAATGGATTGCTTTTTGAAACCGCACAAAAGAAAATTAATATGGTTGCAACTGACGGCCACAGACTTGCTTGGGGGTCCTATTCTCACTCTGAGGAATTGGAAGATAAAAAATTAATTATTCCTAGATCAACAGCCTTAGAGTTACAAAGAATTTTAAATTTATTTCCTGAAGAAATTTCTTTTTCATCTAACAATTCTCAGTTAAAAATTGAGTCTGATAATTTCACTTTTGTAAGCAAATTAATTGAAGGTTCTTATCCAGATTATAAAAAAGTTTTTCCTTCAGGGGAGGAGCAATCTCTTGCAACAGAAAAATCACCTATTCTGACAGCATTATCAAGATCTGCCGTACTTTCTAATGAAAAGTTTAGAGGGGTTAAGTTTGAGTTAAGTAAGGATAAATTAAAAATTCTTGCTAATAATCCAAACAAAGAAAGCGCAGAAGAAGAATTAGAAGTAAATTACCTAGGTCAAGATTTAGAGATTGGTTTCAATATAAATTATGTTCAGGAATCTCTAAATTATCTCCCAGGGGATGATATTGAATTTGTTTTTTTTGGCTCGGAAAATTCTTGTCTAGTTAAAAATTCTTCTAGCGATGATTTGGTACATGTAATCATGCCGATGAGGTTATGATGAAATGTCACTATCAAAAATAAATTTAAATAATTTCAGATCTTTTAAAAATTCCTCCTTTAACCTTGCAAAAAAGAATCTAATTCTTGGAAAAAACGGAGCAGGGAAGTCTTCCCTTTTAGAGGCAATTTTTTTTGTTTTTTCTAAAAAATCTTTTAGAACATCTTCTTCAAACGCAATGATTAATTTTGATTCAAATTTCTTTAAAGTTGATGCGATGATAGAAGGTAATAAATTTTCTTTTACAAAGGATTTATCATCCTCATTAAAATCTAAATCCAAATATACTCTAAATGATTTTTTGCCCTTGGTGATAAATAATTTTTCCTTAAGTCTTCTGGAGGCTCCCAAAGAGAATAGACGATCTTTTATAGACTACCTAATGTTCCACGTGGAACATGATTACAAAACAGATCATTTGAAGTTCAAAAAAGTTCTGGCTCAGAGAAATAGAGCGCTTAAAAAAAGTTCTTCCTCTGAGCTTAAATCTTGGACAAAAGTTTTCATAGAACTGTCTGAGAAATTAACCAAAAAAAAGCTTGAGTTTATAGATTCTTTCTTGAAAAGTTTTCCTGATTTTGTAGACTCTTTATCCATTCCAGATAATTTAAAAGACAAGCTCAAGGAAATCTCTATTACCTATGATAAAGGCTGGAAAGAAAACTTGTTAGAGGAATTAAGGGAGTCTTTTATTAAGGATAAGGCAAGAGGTTTTACTTCTCTGGGGCCGCAAACTTCAGACTTAAGCGTAAAAATTAAAAAACAAGATTCTGGAAATATTTTATCAAGAGGGGAGCAAAAGTTATTGATTTTATTGATTTATTTATTCTTTATTAAAACTTATAATGTTCTAAAGGCAAACAAAACTATCTTCTTGCTTGATGACTTGCCCTCTGAGCTTGACGAAATAAACTTGGATCTAGCTTTAAACCTGCTTCAAGATATTGATTGTCAATTATTTATAACTTCTCTAGAAAAGTTGGAAAAATATGAGTTTGATAACGTAATTGATTTATAATACTTGATGCCAAAAAAAGCTCCCAAAAAAGAAGCTTATGACTCTTCGAACATTAAAGTTTTGAAGGGCCTAGAAGCCGTTAAAAAAAGACCCGGAATGTATATTGGAGATACAGACGACGGTACTGGTTTGCATCACATGATTTTTGAAATCGTTGATAATTCAATTGATGAAGCACTGGCTGGTTTTTGTGATGAGATAAAAGTCGTTATTCATTCTGATGCAAAAGTGAGTGTTAGCGACAATGGTAGAGGTATTCCAGTAGACACCCATAAAGACGAAGGAATTTCTGCAGCTGAAGTAATAATGACAAAGCTACATGCAGGAGGAAAGTTTGACGACAATTCTTATAAAGTTTCTGGCGGGCTTCATGGCGTTGGAGTTTCAGTGGTAAATGCTTTGTCAGAAACACTTGAGCTAGAAATCAAAAGAGAAGGAAATGTTTACAAGCAATCCTATAAGGATGGAGTACCAAAAAACAAAATTAAAAGAAGCGGATCTACAAAAGATCAAGGCACATCTATAACGATCATTCCCTCAGAATCTACTTTTGGGAAGAATAGGGTGTTTGATTATGAGATAGTTCAAAAAAAATTAAGAGAGCTATCTTTTTTAAATTCAGGGGTGCAAATCGAACTCGTTGATGAAAGATCTTCAAAAAGCAACGTTTTCAAATCTACTGGAGGCTTAGAAGAATTTGTTTCCTTTAAAAACAAAAACAAAAACGCTTTGAATAAAATTTTTTCTTTCAGCAAAGAAGCCGGAAAGGGGATTTCTATAGAAATCGCTCTACAGTGGAATGACTCCTATCAGGAAAACATTCAATGTTTCACCAATAACATTCCTCAACGTGACGGAGGAAGTCATTTGGTTGGTTTTAGAACTGCTTTAACTAGAACCTTAAATAATTTTATGGAGAAAGAAGGGTATCTGAAAAACGAAACATCTCCGCCAAGCGGCGAAGATGCTCGAGAAGGACTTACTGCAATTATTTCAACCAAGCTTCCAGATCCTAAATTTTCATCTCAAACAAAAGACAAGCTCGTTTCTTCTGAAATCAAGCCAGTTGTCGAACAAGAAACTTACAAACACCTTTCTGATTATTTGTTAGAAAATCCGAACGAGGCAAAAATTATTGTCTCAAAAATATTAGAAGCCTCAAGGGCGAGAGAAGCTGCCAGAAAGGCAAGGGAAATGACTCGTAAGCAAGGCAGACTAGATGGGTCTGGTTTGCCTGGAAAACTTGCAGACTGTCAGGAAAAGAAACCAGAATTAAGCGAGATTTATCTTGTTGAGGGAGAGTCAGCTGGCGGCTCAGCAAAACAAGGTAGAAATAGACAAAATCAGGCAATTTTGCCGTTGAAAGGAAAAATCTTAAATGTAGAGAAAGCAAGATTGGACAAAGTATTAAGTAGTCAGGAAATAGTTATTTTGATTACTGCCCTAGGTTGTGGAATTAGAGACGAATTTACTTTAGAGAAACTCAGATATCACTCGATAGTTATCATGACGGATGCTGATGTAGACGGTTCTCACATCAGAACTCTTCTTTTAACTTTTTTCTACAGACAAATGCCAGAGTTAATAGAAGCTGGCCATATCTTTATTGCACAACCTCCTCTTTACAAAGTAAAGAAAGGTAAAAAAGATATCTATTTAAAAGATGAAGAAGCTCTTCAAGAATTTTTGGTGGACAAAGCAGTGGATGAAACGGACCTTTTTTCAACAGCATCTAAAAAAATGGAATCTGGTAAATTCAAAGAATTATTAAAACTTTTTAATAGCTTTCAATCTGCTATTTCAAACCCCTCTGTTTCTCTAGATCAAGACATACTCATTTCAATGTTAAATTCAGATGAATTTCCTTCTTCGCCATCTGTTGAAAATGTAAAAAAATGGCTAAAAGTCTTTCTAAAAAATATTGAACAAAAAAAAGGAGTTTCTTGGAAAGCTTCAATTGATGATAAAAACAAACAGTCTATCTTAGTTGAAAGGTCTGAGCACGGGCACTCATCTTTTTCCATAATTCCCTTTTCTTTTTTCAAATCTAATCAAACCACTCCATACAAGATTATTAAGGCTTACAAAAAATCTTTAAAAGATCTCAAATTGAACAAAAGCTATCTAGTTGTTTCCGAAGAAAAAATAAAGATAGATGATTTTCTAAAACCTTTTAGTAAATTAATGGACTCAACAAGAAAAGGCTTGTCTCTTCAGAGATACAAAGGTTTAGGCGAAATGAATCCGGAACAGCTATGGGATACCACTATGAATCCTGTCGGCAGAAGGTTGGTTCAGGTAAAGATTGAAGATGCCGACGAAGCTAGCGATTTGTTTGAACAACTTATGGGAGACAACGTTGAAAACAGAAGAGAGTTCATTGAAACTAATGCTTCTTTGATTGGTAACATAGATATTTAAATTTAAAAAAGTTCGGAATATTTATTTTCCGTCCAGTCCCTAACTGTTTTAGTTGTTTCAGAGGAGCTTTCTTTTGGCAGAATAGGGTCTCCGATAAAAAATACTACATCACCAGGGTTTATAACAAAATCCCCCCCATACCAGCATTCTCCAGCATTATGAACGACGGGAATAATTTCACTATTAGTTTGAAAAGCTAATTCTGCGCCCGTTTTCTTGTATATACCCAGGTCTCCTGGTTTTCTTCTAGTGCCTTCTGGGTAATAGATTAAAGAAAAGCCAGAGTCTAATAATTCTTTGCCCATGGAAAAAATCTTTTTTACAGCTTCCGAGCCCTTACCCCTATCAATTGGGATTGAACTAAGCAGTCTCAAAGCCCAGCCTATAATAGGCCATGATAATAAAATATCTTTCAAAATGGTTGCCGTAGGAATAAATCTTTCATACAAAACTAAAGTTTCTATAAAACCTTGATGGTTTGGAAAATAAATTTTCTTCGTTGGAGAGTTTATAATATCGACATTCCCCATAAAGATAATTTTTACTCCACAACAAATTCTTATCCACCAGCGGAAAAAAGCTACCCAAGAGAGAATAACTTTTTGTCTGAATTTCTTATCAATAAAAATACAAGCTGGAAAGGTCAGAGATATAATTATTAAGGAAATTCCTAAAATCACATAAAAAATAAATGATCTGATGTATGCAATCATTGGCAGATGAATTTTGTCGCAGATAATAGATTCTCAAAAACTTGAGCTTGAGAAGTATCATGATTTTTCAATGTGATTTCTCCATAACCAGTTTTAACTAACAAAGGTTTGCATTTATGAGCAAGAGCACATTGAACATCTGAAAATTTATCTCCAACAAAATAACTGCCTTGTAGATTAATGCCCAAGGTTTTTTCAGCTTGAAGTAAAAGACCCGTTTTCGGCTTCCTGCATTCGCAATCATCTTCAGGCTTATGAGGACAAACTTCTATATGAAGAATTTTCGATCCATGTTCTTTTACTTTTTGTTTCATATGAGAATTTACTTTATCTATTTCATCCTTTGAAGCTATCCCTAGGCTAATGCAGGCCTGATTTGTAGCAACAACAATTTTAAAATTATTTTTAGACAATAAAGATAATGCATCTAAGCTACCTTCTTCGAATTTAAAATCAATAGGTTTCGTCACATAATCAAAGAGGTCTACATTAATAACACCATCTCGATCAAGAATAATGTACTTCTGGTTTGACATTGTCAGCTTTTAAATAGCTTTTGAATGCTTGCTTCTAAGTCATTTAAGTCAACAACTTCTTGTTGCATAGTATCTCTGTCTCTAAAAGTAACTTTGTTCTGACCTATGGTGTCATAGTCAACAGTTATGCATATTGGGGTTCCTATTTCGTCATGCTTGCGATAACTTTTTCCTATATTTCCAGTATTCTCAACTGCAACTCTTCCAATATTTAGTTTTAGAAGCTTATTTTTTATCTCTACAGAAGCTTTAACAATATCCTCAACGTTCTTTTTTAACGGAATAACTGCTATTTTTATTGGAGATAGATGCTTTTTCAAAGATAATAGCACCCTTTTCGTATTATTTAGAAGATTTTCTTCTTTATACGCATCGTTTAAAATGGCTAAAAAAGCCCTTTCAACTCCAGCACTTGGCTCAATAACATAGGGCACAAGCCATTTATTCGATATTTTATCCTGGTAAGCAAGTTTTGCTTTAGAAATCCTATTTTCCTTAATCTTTGCTTTTATTTCAAATTCTTCCTGAGACTTGCTATGTGAGCCTAAATCAAAATCTGTTCTATTTGCAATTCCTTCAAGTTCCTCAGTACCGTGAGGAAATTTATACATAATATCCGCAGTTGCTTTTGAGTAATGCGATAAATCTTCCTTAGGCACATTAAAAACTTCTAGATTATCTTCATTTATGCCCTGTTCGACCCACCATTTCATTCTTTCGTTTATCCAATATTCATGAAATTTGTCATCATCTTTTGGCTCAACAAAATATTCCATTTCCATTTGTTCAAACTCTCTTTTTCTGAAGATAAAATTTCTTGCAGTGATCTCATTTCTAAAAGCTTTGCCAATTTGGGCAATTCCAAATGGCAATGTTCTTGAGGTGCTATCTAAAACATTCTTAAAATTAATAAAAATATGTTGGGCAGTTTCTGGTCGAAGATAGGCAATTGATGAACCATCATCAACTGGTCCGATGTTGGTTTTAAACATCAGGTTAAAGTCTCTCGGCTCAGTTAAATTTGTTGACCCACAATTTGGACATTTCATTTCGCTTAAAGTATCAGCGCGCATTCTAAATTTACAATCTTTGCAATCAATTAGAGGGTCAGTGAAAGTATCTTCGTGACCTGATTGAGCAAAGATATTTTGGCTTCCCAAAATTGAAGAGTCTAAACCCTCGATATCATCTCTTTGATAAATCATAGATTCCCACCAAGCCCGCTTAATATTGTTGGCAAGCTCAACGCCCAGCGGTCCATAATCATAGACGCCTTGCATCCCTCCATATATTTCTGCAGTCTGAAAAATAAAACCCCTTCTCTTACAAAGAGAAACAATTTTATCCATTTTATTATCTGTCATAGCTTTATCTTATAAGAAGTAAGTACTAACTATTCTTTCCAGAAGAATGCTGTAAACAATACTAACAAAGTATAAATTTCTAATCTTCCAAGTATCATTACAAAAGCCAAAAGGACTTTCGTAAATGCATCCATTCCTGCGTAATTATAAGCTACTTCACCAAGACCTGGACCTAAATTGTTAAGGCATGCCGCGATTGCAGAAAAGGCAGTCTCCGTATCAATCCCCTGCCCCATTAAGATAAAAGATCCAAACAAAAAGGTGAGCAAGTAAACTGTCAAAAAACCCCATACGGAATCGGCAACTTCACTGTTGATTTTCTTTTTACCAATCTTTAAGGGCAAGACAATATTGGGATGAATAAGTTTTTTAAGCTCTCTTCTTGCATGATTCAAAAGCACCAATCCTCTTATTGCTTTAAATCCGCCCGCTGTTGAGCCAGCACATGCCCCTATCATGCCAATAAAAATTAGCAGTTGAGGAAGGTAAGTTGGAAAAGAAGAATGATCCAAAACTGTGAATCCTGTAGTAGTTGCAAATGACGTGACAGTAAACAAAGAAGAAATAATAAGTTTTGATGATAATTCAGAGTTGTTAAACCAGATGGTAATCAAGAAAACAGAAAAAGCTAGAAGAAGCATTTTCCAATAGAATCCGAACTCAGGATCTCTTAGGTAGTTTAATAGTCTAAAATTTGAAAAAGAAAGATAATGCAAGGAAAAGCTTATGCCTGAAATAAACATGAAAATAACTGCCAAAATATAAATTGTATCGCTTTCGAAGAATGCAAAACTCTCGTTGTAATTAGAAAACCCTCCAATCGCAATGGTAGTAAAAGAGTGAACTACCGCATCAAAATATTCCATACCTGCTATGAAATAGGAAATGAAACAGATCAGGGTAAGAGTGATGTATATGTATACCAAAACCATGGCGGTTTCAGCTATTTTAGGCCTCAATTTGCTTTGATTTATAGGGCCTTGAGTTTCTCCTCTATATAGCTGCATACCTCCAACTCCAAGGAGTGGCATCAATGCAATAGCCAAAACAATAATACCAAGTCCTCCTATCCATTGGAGCAATCCTCTATAGAAGAGAATTGAATAATATTCTGCAGATAGGTCTGAAAATATAGTTGCACCAGTTGTAGTCAATCCAGAAGTAGCTTCAAAGTAAGCACTAACTAATGATATATCGCTATTAGTTCCTAATATAAGGGGCAAGGTAGCAAAAATAGTAAAGAAGAGCCAAAGCAGGACAGTTAATAAAAAACCTTCCTTAACTCTTATGCCATCGTATTTTTTTTCAAAATTAATTAAATATAAAAATAAACCGAATGTCAGGGTAATTAGAAAAGAATAAGCAAAAGCTGCAACATTGTCTTCATTATAGATAAATGAAACTATAATCGGAGTAAGTTGTAAGAAAGAAAAGGCAATCAAACCTATTCCCAAGACTCTAGAAATTAACCTGAATTTCATCTAAATTTCTTTAAAAACTCCTAAAATCTTTTTAATTCATTAAACTTGTTTCTAAGGCAGGAAACAATTTTTTGTCAGACAAGAAAATAATTATGTGATCTTCATCATGAATTTTAACGTCATGATGTGCAATTTTAACCTCTTTTCCACGTATTACGGCACTTATAGTACATCCATTTGGCAGTTTTATATCATCTATTTCTTTGCCAATAATTTTAGGTGTATTTTCAGGACTAGCTATCAGCTCTAATGCTTCAGATTTACCTTTTTTAAATGTATGGGCTCTTTCAATTTTTGCTTTGGTTATGTTTTTTAATACAACTCCAATAGTAATCTCATTAGGAACTACGGTTATGTCTACTTCACCTTGATGAATCAGATCTAAAAATGACTGTTTATTCATTAAGGAAAGTACTTTTTTAGCTCCAAGTTTTTTTGCCAATAAGGATGACATAACATTTGCTTCATCACTATCAGTAACAGAACAAAACATATCAACAGATTCTATACCCTCCTCTATTAATAAATCTTCATCTGTTGCATCTCCGTTTAGGACCAGAGCAGAATCTAAATTTTCAGATAAGTAATCTCCCCTCTTTCTGCTTTTTTCTATAATCTTTACAACGCTAAATTTATCTTCAAGGATTTTTGCAAGCCTTCTTCCAATTTTTCCACCGCCAGCAATCATTATGTTCTTGTATTTAGAATCTCTTGGCCTAATTTCAGA
>CEQL01034871.1_pt1 | contig 12427 bp, 7 predicted proteins | sample 356281 | NCBI WGS metagenome assembly CEQL01 (sample SAMEA2621203, study PRJEB7988) | marine metagenome | biome: marine biome (ENVO:00000447); feature: surface water layer (ENVO:00002042); material: "saline water (ENVO:00002010), including plankton (ENVO:xxxxxxxx)" | depth 5 m
TAAGGGAACTGAAGATGATGCTGACGCTAATGCTGACGCGAAGGCTGTAACTGAAAATGAAGATGAATCTGGAGATGATAAGGAAGAGAAGAAAGACGATAAAGACGCAGAAGGTGAAGGTGATGAAAGTAAGGGAACTGAAGATGATGCTGACGCTAATGCTGACGCGAAGGCTGGAACTGAAACTGAATCTGGAGATGATAAGGAAGATAAGAAAGACAAGAAAGACGCAGATGATCAAGAGGATGACGAGGATGATGATGAGGAAAGCGAGGGCGAGGGCGACTCTGGAAGTGATGGCGAATCAGACGGTGAACCTCAGTGTAAAATAAGTCCAGAGGATGAAGATTATTGTAAGATATTCTTAGATTTCGTGGAACAAACGGCTCAAAGGTTTAATGGTCCACAACGACCCTTTACATCCTTCAATAAAGCAAATACAGCTATAGCAGAGGGAGGTAATCAACTACAAAAAACTATTGAGAAGATGAAAGAACAAGGGAAGAAAGGTAAAGACAAAGACGGAGAGGACAGTGAAACCGATGAAGAAGATGGAGATGGAGATGATAAAAGTGGTAATAAAAGTGGAGATGACAAAGAAGACGCTGATGCATTGAAAGCAAACATGGAAGAACGCAGAAAAGAAGATGATACACAAGTTGAAACAATAAAACCCGAGATGACAACTGTTGCTCTAGCTTCTTCCACAGATACATCTGGTGACCCATCTAAAGGTGCAGATGCAGATGCTGATGCAAAAGATCAACCTGGTGCTGAACCTGGTGCTGATGAAAAACCCACCGGTTCCACTACCGAAGATAATAAAGACGCAGCTGGTGAAGGTGATGAAAGTAAGGAAACTGATAGTAAAAGTGATGCAGCAACTGCTGCGTTAGCTGCTCCTGAATCTACAGATGATGACAAAGAAGAATCAGAACAACAAATTGAGGAAACTGCAACCTCTACAACTACTACAGGAAACGAAGATGTCGATTCTTCTGCTGATCCCAAAGAGATACAGACAAATACAGACACAACAACGGATGCAAAGAATGAATCTCAAGAAAAACCAGTTGACCCTACTGGAGGTAGTGTGAACCCACTTTCTAGTTTCTTTGATGCTGTCTTCAGCGGAGGTGGAAAAAAACATAAAAAGAAGAGACGCAGCAGGAAAAAAAGAAAAAATAAGGGACACAAGAAAACCAAAAAGGCATAGGTTCGTTATCGTTAATTAACGCATGTCAAATCACTACGTTGAAATAGTAATAATCAAAAGCATAAACTAGCTAACATTATTACTATTTATTTATTTATTTATTTCCTTCGTTGGATCATACGAGCTCGAAAAGGAAGTTCCGCATCCACACTTTGATGCGGCCATGGGATTATCAAATACAAAAGATTCGCCCATAATATCTTTCTTCCAATCTATGTTCGTGCCCAACAAGTGAAACAGACTTCTCTTGCACACGCGCAGACTGAACTCTTCATGATGAACACTTTCTGTATCTGATATAGACTCTGGGTCATCTCCGATAGGCTCCAGGTTGTATTTCATACCGTTACACCCACTCCCACTGACCGAAAACAATATGTTTCGCGTCTTCTCCGACCTAGCTATATCGCCTAGTTTATCGCTCGCTTTCTTAGTAATGGTCACTATATTCTTCATCTTGTTCATCTTGTTGATATTGTTGATCTTACTTGTCTATATACTAAATTACGATTAGATTAAATTAAATATACGGAATATACTGCATATTGTCGTTCTCGTATACGGTTACCTTAAAAGCTTGATTATATCCCTCAACATATACGGTTTCTCCGTTTGTCAACTCATCACAACCATACTCATTTGTGCAACTCTTTCCATTCTTCACAACAGGTAACTTCACACTGTTGTTATAGTCGCTTATTGTGTAATACTGCCACTTCTGGCGACTAGTGTGCAACTGTCTACCAAAAAGGGCAAGTATTCTCTCATTTCCTCCGGTAGGTGTGAGTATTCCCATCTGAGTGTAACTAGGTGTTCGGTGACCGATATTTGTTGACACATTTACGGGCATCCTTCCAGGAGGAACAGGAGGATGACTTTGTGGAGTCAATGCAGACATAGTGTATGCGTTATTCACGGGAGGAGCATAAGGGTTCAAAAACACATCCTGAGGATTTGTAGAATATCCCGCAGTGGGTTTCATCAGCATTTCGTAATGTGATTTCATAGGCCCACCTTCTTGTGTATTGTGGTAACTTGGCGCATGGGTCATGCGAATATTCTTCGTGATTCCACCAGCGAGAGAATGAATATCGATATCATTTCGTGAACGGTATGCGATGAGATACACAAACACGGCTACAACTATAAAAATAAGAACAAGCGTCATGTTCTCAACACAAATAACTCCGGGGGGACATTTCTTGGGCATATCGGGTCAATACTATATATTACAGATACATAATATTGAAAACAGGTTATTTACTTACTTAGCGGCGCCTCCCATGCCTCCGATATTGGAAACACTCTCCATCATTTTCTTGATTCCTTCTTGGCCACCCACCTTGTCGATCATGTTTGTAGCCTTCTCCATAATAGGACCCATTTGTTGCATCATCTTTCCAAGATTAGCTTGTTGATCCGCTAGTTTTTGAGTATCCTGAGTGAGACTCTTAATTCCTTCAGAACCCAAAATCTTGTTCAGATCATCATAAGCCTCCTCCACAGTGGCAGCGTAGTCCACGCGATTGTTCTTCTTATAAACAGTTGTCATCTTCTCTGTCTGTTTATCTCCCTCCTTATGACCTTTGGGTTCGGACCCGGACTCGGGTTGCTCTACCTTCACCTCTATCTCCTCATTAGCTGGTTTTTCCTCCTTCTCTTCCTCGGTCTTCTTTTTGTCTTGATTTCCTTCCTGAAATCCTTCTATTCCGGCTTTTTTATCATTTTGAGATTTGATTGCCATGTGACATGCCTTAAATGTGTTTGTCAATAAAATACTAAGTCCCAACACAATGATCATGTTATCGGTGAAAATAGAAACAATAACGCCAGTAAGAGCGAAAAATGCTACAGTTTCCAGACAATTAAACATAAGGTATCCACCCACATTCAATATACTAAGAACAACCAACGCATACAAAAGAGTTTTACTGTGAAGAAGTTTACTTGACATCTTCATACCTTTTGAACCCTTTGAACCTTTTGAACCCTTTGACTTAGCCATAGTTATATATACTAGCAATATAAATAATTTTGTATCAAATAGAGATTTCGTGTTCTTGCACATATGTAATGGATTGCCCTTAAACTTGCGGTTAACCACAACGTTTACTTTAATAAACAAAACGTTGTAGTCATGATTTACACTAAACTAAACTAAATTAAACCTAACGCCTTCCACCTTTTTTTGATTTCTTTGCAGGCTTGGTAGATCTGGCCGACTTTGTTGATTTTGTTGACTTTGATGAAGTGCTGGAATGTCCTTTCATGCACGTATAGCTTGCGACATACCCTCCTTTCTTGGTAGACTTATGTCTACTACTCTTCTTAGGTTTCTTGTGTCCCTTTCCTTTCTTGGTCATTTTGTGATGAGATTTCACATGTCTGCGTGACTTGCGTTTGCCTCCAAAGTATTCCGATCCCGTTCCTTTAAGACTTTGTTCCCATACATCCTTTCCTTTATCATCATCATCTTCCTCAACAACACGTTTTCCTGAGGGCTCCGCTACATTCCGTCTGGAGACGACCGGAGCGCCGGTAGGGCCTTGATATTCTCTATCTGTATCTCCCATAATAGCCCCTCTGCGTGATTGGCTATGACGCCTTTGGATGGATTCATCGCTTTCTCTCTCGCTGCTTTCTTCATCTCCCGAGTAATTTAAATCATCCATTGATTCGGAGAAACTACCGCGAGGTGTTCCGTAAGCATCGTCATAACTAAAGTCCTCAGATTCAACGCTTCCTCTTTCTGAACCTTCAGTCGAACTGGGGATATAATCACTATCATTGCTAGAGAGATATTCACCAGAACCATCACTAGAACTAGCGGATGAGGATCCCGAAACTGTTTGCGGTATAACCATGGTGCCATCACCACTTCCAGGTGCCGGAGGAGGGAGAGGAACGTTCATGTTTAACACTTCATTAACTTCCCCCTCAATTGCTTTCAATCCAGTCATGATTTGATTGACATACTGAGTTTGCTCGCCCTTTAACTTTTCCACATCCACCGCTCTCTCTTGAACAGCTTGGCTCAATTGTCTTAATTGATCGAGAATATTCGAAAACTCCTGCTCACCAGCAGAAATCTTTTCGTTATCTTCCTGGATCTGACGCTTTAGTCTTTCGATCTCCTTATCGGTTTCTTCTCTCATTTGATCGATATATCTATCCTTCTCCTGAACCTGAGATGCAGCAAGTCGTGCTGATTGTGCAGCCTCTTCTGCTAATCGGTTTTTCTCAGCATCCAACTGTCCCAACTGCTCTGTTTTTTTCAACAAATCTTCTTTGAGTTCATCAATCGTTTCATTCAATTTCTGAAGATCCTCCTTTGATATTTCGCCTCTTTTTCGCAGCTCAACAAGTTCCGCTTCTTTATCTTTGAGTTCTTGTTCTATCTTTATAGCGTTCGACATCTTCCCCTTGATTTGACGGATAAGAGAGTTGATCTTCTCAATCTCTTCCTGAATCTGTTTCATTCCTTCGGTGTTCATATACTCGCGCATACTGGTAAGCGCAGGCTCAAATCTTCTCATATTCGTGTTAATTTCTTGAATCAACGTAGATGCTTGTGCAGTAATACTTGCTTCACCGCTCATTATTTGCTGTAGTATATATTCTGTTGACATTATAAAATTACATTTTCATGATTTCCTCGAGCTCGACCCTTATTTTCTGGAGTTCTCTTAATATAGATTCCTGTTGCTCCTTTGATTTTTGAATCTCCGAATCGCTTACCTTATTCTCAGATATCATGTTGTCCACGTAAGTCTGTAGATATTCGATCGCCATCATCTGATCCTTCTTCTGCTGAACTATATGGTTGTAATACGCATCATAGTCTCTCTTAACGTCTTCCAGAAAATGGTTTTGTTTTACCGCGTTCTGAAGGGCCTTTCTCTTCTGGAGCAACATAAACCGCTTCGCATACATCTGTGCCTCCAGTTCGGCCAGATACTGGTCTCTCTTCGCTAAATCGACTTCCATGTTCTCAAGTGATTTCAAATCTAAAGTTGGCATATAACATACACCCAGAGTATTTTATACGCGTTGAAACGACTCGTGTGTATATTCGTTAAAATATATAATAAAAAATCTTAGCATCTAGGTGCGGAAAAAACTGAATATCGGGATATACTAAATTAAAGGGATATAAAATAATGTTGTTAAGTAGTATATGTCTTCTTCAACAACCGTAGAAACTCCTGAAACCTCTTCACTGCTAACTCCGTGTGAAAGTCGTTACGTTATGTTCCCTATAAAGGATCAAGAAATTTGGAAAATGTATAAAAAACAGGTGGACTGTTTTTGGCGCGCGGAGGAAATTGATTTCTCCAGGGATCTGGTGGATTGGGAGCAGCTTACCGCTGATGAAAAACATTTTATATCTATGATTCTGGCATTCTTCGCGGCAAGCGATGGAATTGTTCTTGAGAATTTGGCTGGAAGGTTCATGAACGATGTACAGCTCGCAGAGGCTCGTGCGTTTTACGGGTTTCAAATCGCTATGGAAAATATTCACTCCGAGACATACAGTCTTTTGATCGATAGTTACATCAAGGACGAAAAGGAGAAAACAAAGCTGTTCCACGCTCTGGAGAAATTTCCATGTATCAAGAAAAAAGGTGACTGGGCACTCAAATGGATTGGAGACCAACAAAGCAGTTTTGCCAAGAGATTGATTGCATTTGCATGTGTGGAAGGTATCTTTTTCTCCGGGGCGTTCTGCAGTATTTACTGGATTAAAAAGCGCGGACTTATGCCCGGACTTACATTTTCGAACGAATTTATTTCCAGAGACGAAGCTCTCCACACTGAATTTGCGGTGTTGCTGTACAAGAAGTTAGGTACCCCTCTTTCCGATAAGGAAATTCACGAGATTGTTCGGGAGGCAGTAACTATTGAGACTGAATTTATCTGTGATGCATTGCCATGCCGTTTGATCGGTATGAATTCAGGAATGATGACCAAGTACATTCAGTTCGTGGCGGATCGACTTTGCGTACAGCTGGGTACCTCCAAGATGTACAATACCAAGAACCCCTTTGAATTTATGGAAATGATTTCACTGGAGAGTAAAACGAACTTTTTCGAAAGCCGAGTGAGTGATTATGCTTTAGCTGAGAAAACAAAGGATGATTCCGTATTTGATTTCGATGCGAACTTTTAGGTGAAATATTATATTGGTTTATTATATACAGTCAATATCATATCATAAATGTCAGGAAGAGGAAAAAGGGAACCAAAACCTAAACCTAAACCTAAACCCGACCCACGTCTTAAAGATACGGCGAATGATGGAAAAACTCGGGCTTTAGAAGGAGAAGGCGCAAAGAAGAAAGTAGCGAAACGTAGTAAAAGAACTAAAAAAGATGTTGAAAACGATAAATTGGGAAAAATGGGTAGTGCAGTAACTAGTAAGGCAGAAAGTTCCGCTACTGCTACTAGCAATTTCACCCTTGATTATAATATCGTTACCAATCCCAATGCAAATAATACCTCCACCGATTTTATTCAACATTTCTTTTTAAAAACGAATCAAGAAGGTGCAAAAACAGAATACCGAAAAATTGAGAATTATGCTATGACCAAATCAAAGGATGGCCCTGTTCGAATTCGTCCAACTCGTAAAATAACTATTCCTTACACTCCCCCAGGAGATGGACCCGATGACACCTTAAATAATTTCCGGTCGAACATGGGCCACGTAGCAGATTTTTTTGAAAGAAGTGGGATTCTTGAAGTAAAATCTGTATTGTCTTACAAGAAAAATGGTTCTGAAAGTGAAGTAAATGAAGGGACACCGCCAAAAGTGGTGTTTCGCCTGGTTCTCATTAAAATCATACTTTTGGATGCACTAAAACTAAAAAAAACCAAGGACCAATCTTTTGTGTTTGAAATTGGTCAAAACAATAATAATTTTGGAAGCGTGGAAGGTGTTATTGTCAAAATAAACGAATATTTTGCAAGTAATTCTTACAAAACATATCAACACGACATTTTATTGAGTCTTTACTCAGACACGAGAGAAGAAGGTGTATCGAGCGACCATGCAATGCCACATTTACTAGCTTACAAGAACTTATTTTTTCCTTCAGGTGATATTGAGGTAAATGAAATGGGTTATGAAAACGAAATAAAATATTTCCAAGAATTATTTTTACGTATCATTCAATCAAAAGGACTTTCCGACTCTCTTCAGAATCAGGAAGGAATAGATTATACACTTAAAAAATACAATTCACTATTAGCGACAAATGAATGGATTTTTGGTGGTGAAACAACACCGGAGAACTCCGAAATAACACCTAACGATGCAATGAGACTTAGATTCAATACAGTAGTAACTGCAATCTCATCTGCATATAATAATGACAACAATCAACAGCAGTCTTCCTGGGAAAATTTTTGTAATATCGTTACATTGCCGAGATACATGTTTGTGTCTCAAGATAAGATTGCGGCGGCAGTTCAAACATGTATGTTTACACAGTGCAGAATAGATCATTTTAATATTCCGTTTGAGATTGTATGTCCTATAAAGAACAACTCGGGGTTTTTTTCTAATTTTATTCAACACAAAAATGTAATGTCTATGGGAATACTACTTCAAATGGCATGTGTTAACGTAACTCCACATATGATTAAAAATGACCAACAATATATTGATATGCTTTCGCCAAACGAGAGAACAATTGTGTTCACCACACATTTTTTCTTATCGGATTTGTCGGAAGTAAACAAAGCAGGAGTGGTCAGGTTAATAATGAATGTGCGAACCAAAATACAGGAGATAATAAATCGTGTATATGCAGAGGACTTCCAACAAGATAATGTTCCTTATTTGAACAAATATATTACCCAGCTTTTTCAGACTCCACAGATATCCACTTACGCGGTTCTCGTGCATGAAATTAATCTTTTAATAACCGATATTCTTGCTGGCGCCCAAGGTTTGGGAGGTTTTGGAATGTTTGTGGGTGCACTTCAATTGTTTTATTATAAGATGCAACAATTAAGTGTAAGACAAGCATGTAATAATACTATTCTTCGGTTTGTTGGAAAAGTGGCTGGAGATGTTACTGGTTCTTTTCCCGTGAATATTATGTATTACTTCCTTATCCAAGACTGTATTAAAATAAGATGTGCTGAAAAGGGTCCTCGTAATGAAATAAAAAGGATTTTAGATAGTGGATCTGGAATAACAGTTGCAAGTTTGATAGATTCATTGTATGGTCACGATTTTCATCACAATGTGAAACAAGATTATGGAAGACCTATTATGGATGTGCGAAAAATGAATGAATCGTATTTTAACAATATTTTTCCACCCCTCGGGGGAGAAAATGATCCGTATCGTACATTACGACAAATGAAAAGTTTAAGTAATGAGATTGACGGTATCTCTGACTCGAAAAGAGAAGACTACGCAATAGCGAAAGTAATGGAGCTAAATAAATTTGGATGTCTTCATGAATCTGAGCGAACTTCTGAAAAGAATCCGTATCTTCATTATTATTTGGACGGTGCACCTATCGCGAAAAAAACGGAAGCCGAGGGAGATACGGGTGCTGCAAATGTTCTTATTTATCCTTCAACAAAAGCGACACTAACGGTTCATCCAATTTTAAATTACGCAAAAACACGTGTGATGAAAAGACTTTTGTCTGCGAACTCAGAGGTAGAGGATGAAGTAGTTCATGACGGTTATAGTTTACCTATAGAAATACAAGAAGGAGAAGGGGCCAAAGAAATTGACCAAATAAAATGTCTTGAGGGAGAACAGTTGAATTCGGCAATCTTAAATGTTAGAGAGCTTATTAGGGAAGAGGTATATAAAATTAATAACTCCCCATTACCACCAGAAAAAGAAGCAGCAGATGCACTAATATCACTAGGACAAGAAGCAACAGCAACAGCAACAACAACAACAACAGAAAAAGAAGGAGAAAAAGAAGAAAAAGAAGCAGCAGCAGAAGTAGGAATGGATATGGCTGAAGAATCTATTGATCCCGTCCAGGAACAAGATATCACTGTCGATGAAACCTTTGAGCGTATCACAGACTTGTTCTATTTGGCACAGTATATTCTGGAACAGGCACCAGTGACATCAGATGGTGAAACCTCTTTGAATAAACGATCCAGAAAGCTGATAGATGAATACATTGAGATAACGAAGTATTACGATACCTATAAACATGGGAGAATCGACAGCATGCAATTAGATTTTGATCCAAGAGATGTATTTGATGATGAGTTCAATTCTCATTTTGTTGTTAGTAATCCGTCAGATGTTAATGATAATGTTTCACTAGCAGGAAACGTGGACAATCAAGCACAAAGAGAAGAAGTAAGAACTGACATGTCTGTTGATGAAGGAGTCAACCCAAGTTTTGATGCTCAGGCGTTAGGTGACGTAACAGAAGGAAAAGAAGGAATTGGAGGAATGGTTGGGGATGATAATCCACAATTAGAAGCACAGGAAACCATGGATGTGACTGAATCCCTTGATGAAAATCTTGATGAAGAAGTTACAGGTGACGTAACAGTTATCGCCGGTATTCTTATTATCGCAAGATCGAAAACTCTGTCGATAGATATACTCGATATTCTTGATGATATCGAAGAGGAAACTTCAAATGAAATCAAGGGAATATACAGTAAACTCGATAATGAAGGAGAAGAAGAAGGAGAAGGAGAAGAAGGAACTGCTGGTATGGAACTTGTTGGTGGTTCAACCTTAGCTAAAGATATGGGATCATCGGATGAGTATGGATCAGGACAAGAAAAAGAAGGAGAAGGAGAAGAAGAAGAAGACCAAACACAAATACAAATACAAACACAAACATCAACAGGAGTAGAAGGAGAAGGAGAAAATCTAAAGCGAGATAGAAATAAGGCAAATATCGGTTCTCCCGCGAGACGTTCAGACATCAAGCGCCAAAACAGTAATCAAGGAAGTGGTGAAGAAGGCGATGAAGGTATACCTGTTGTCCCATCTACACCAACCAACACAAATCTTACATCGACTGAGAAGCAAGAGTATAATCGTCTCAACGCCAAATTACTTGAAGTGAACAACCAAGTTCGAAAAGTGTTTTCAAAAGTTATTCTAGCCATTGATTTCACGAACACTTCTCGTCAGGATTTCCAACACTTACAGATGGATTCCTATCGACATTTTAGTTATGCAGTGACAGAGTTTTCAAATGTAACTGATTTGATGGAAGATGAAAATACGTATTATAGAATAGCTAATTTTTACCAAGAAAATACAGATGGTATTCAAGTATACGGTGCTGCAGCTCGTTTTGATGGTGCTGCTCCATACAAACTTAGCTCTGACGTGTTTTACGCAGATCAATGTAAAGAAGCAGAAGACAAAGAATATCAAGATGATATTTTTAAAGTCGTTGTAAAAGATACTCGATCGTGTTCAGTCAGTGAAGAAAACAAACCAACTACAAGGATCGAAACAGACTATGATTTACTTCCTACTAGTCAGTCTACTGCTAGTCCCACGAATAACTTAATTATAGATAAATTCTATTACACGTCAGGAGTGATACTTCAACCGTTCACTAAATCAAATGCATTCGGTATTCCAAGTATAATGGAAAATATTAAAGGCATCTTTAGAGGGATGAGGAGTCAGCTAAAACTTCCTAAAACCAACCCTAACTCATCTAAACCACAAATAAATCGAGACAAACTACAACAACTAGCAACTCAAAATGAAATGATTGGACAGATATATACGACACTTACCGGTAATGATAATGGGGATCCGGTTATTGAAGGGTTTGTGCAGAATAGTAGTCTTACTAACATGATAGTAGCTTTAATAAAAATCAATGAGAATACTGACCTCAAAGTTTTGGATACGAAAAAGAAACAACCGAGTGTGATTGAGACACTCGGAGAATATGGTATTAATGAAATCGAAGATCCCGAATATAAAAGTAGCATGGTATCTACCAATAATATGTCGTCTATTTCATCTCCTCACACTGAGCGGCGTAGAGGAAAAAGAACAGGAGTCTCATCTGATGTCCAAGAGGATAGTCAAGCTTCATCAGGCATCTTCACAGGAAAAAAAGCTTCCGCCATAGGAGACGATCTTGTTAATGCACCTGACTCAGAGAGTCAGAGTCGGTATATTGGGGATGTAGCAGGATCGCCTGTTACAGGGACTAGTAATAGTAATAGTAGTAAAAATCCTCCCCCCTCTGCAGAAAAAGTAGATCAATCCACAGGTAAAATACTAACTAGTTCAGGATCTGTAGGGGATTTTTCAGGGTTTGGCGCCAGGTCTATTGATCCAAGAAATCTAACCTCTACTGTGGGATCCCCAGGAGCCGTCGTGAATACAGGTGAAGAGTATTCAAACCCTGGATACCCTGGATGGGAAGATTCAAACTCTGGAGTTGGAGGATCTAAAACCCATTCTCAGAAAAAGAAAACTTCGCGCAAGAAACGCAAAGAGAAAACTAACCGTAAACGTCGATTTTCACGAAACAAATCTATGAAACTCAAAACCAAAACGTCCCGCAAAAAACGGGGAAAGAAACCGGAAAAATCCAAAAACAAACATAGTCGCAAGGCCAAAATTTAATTCTTCTCATAGTATACAATGTCTGCGTTAAAATCAAGATCAAAATCAAAATCAAACACGAAAGGAGGACATCATGCATACCTCGTATTAAGCGCTATTGCCTTCCTCTTCGGAAAGAAAACCCGAAAAAACAAAAGAAAATCCAAAAAACCAAAAAATATCACAAAAACCAAAAAGGCCAGAAAAACTACAAAAACTAAGAAAAATAAGAAATCTAAGAAATCCAAAAAGTCCAAAAAGTCCAAGAAAAACTGAGTATCGTATCAAATACCTATCGATAAATAAGTAAACGCGAAATGCGCTTATTTATTTATTTAATATGAAATACTGAACTATCCAAATATTATTTCGGTAGCTTGGTTATACGAGAAAGAGTCTTTTCCCATGAGGATATTCGATAAACCGCTTGGTTTGCCAACATATCATGATTTTCCAAAGCATACTGTGTCGTTAATAACCCATCTTTCTTATGCAAAAACACTCGTTTATTAAATAGTTCACGCGAATCTTCAAACGCCGTTTTCATGTCGCCATCTTTGTTCAGGTGCATCTTATACAGCATACACCGATCGAAATCGTATGCCGACATAAGGTCT
>CEQL01149188.1_pt1 | contig 12403 bp, 11 predicted proteins | sample 356281 | NCBI WGS metagenome assembly CEQL01 (sample SAMEA2621203, study PRJEB7988) | marine metagenome | biome: marine biome (ENVO:00000447); feature: surface water layer (ENVO:00002042); material: "saline water (ENVO:00002010), including plankton (ENVO:xxxxxxxx)" | depth 5 m
TTAGAAAATTTAAATTAGGTCCTTCTCCAACTATTTTTAAAATAAGCGTCTCCATCTTTGAATTCAAAAAAGAAGAAATTAAATCTTCAACACCTTTTTCTTCAGAAATTCTTCCAGCATAAAGAATAAAGTTAGATTTTTCCTTACTCGAATCTTGTTTAGCATGGTCTGAATAATTTGGTATTATTGATATTTTTTCTGAGTCTATACCGATATCAATTAGAAATTCTTTGTGAAATTTGGTCAAAACCACAATAGAAATATCGTTATGTTTTAAAATTTTAAAATATTTTTTACCATATCTGATTATGAGTAATGACTTTAAAATTGAATCCTTAAAGTATTTATTTAATAATAAAGAATCATCTTTCTTCAAAAAACACTTTAAGCAAAAATCTTTTTTACCAATGTGGTTTTTCAATAAATATGACCTTGTACAATCATATCGAAAGTTGTGTAGTTTCAAGATTGTTTTGACGTTTTTATTTTTCGTAATGTTAAATATTCCAAGTGAAACTTTGAACCAGGTGTTGTGAATATAAATTACATCAGGTTTAAAGGAATCTATTTCATTTAATATAATTTTGTTACTTGAAAGATTTCTATTAATTAAAAATGAAAAAAATTGGATAAGAAAATTTATTTCTTTGTTATTAAAAATCAAAGTTTTTACAATATAGTGTTTTTCTAATAATTTTATTTCATTTTGGACTGCAATATCTTCACCACCAAGGAATCTGTATTTATTATGAACTATTAATATTTTTTTCATATTTTTAATCTATCTTATCCAGTTAATATTAATCCAATGAATATAATTCTAATTTTTACCTATGGAATTTCTTTAAAAGATTGGCATGAAACAGGAATATTAAAAAGAGAATTAAAAATTTATAAAAAAATTATAGATAATTATGATATAAAATTTACATTTATAACTTTTGGAAACAGTGATGATAAAAAGTATATAAATGAGAAAAATATTGAAGTAATTCCAGTTTATGAATATATACAAAGGCAAAACAATAAATATTTTCGTTTTATTTCTTCATTTACATTTCCCTTTAAAATTCGAAAATATTTAAATAATAAAAGCCTCATAAAGACAAATCAATTAAATGGAGTATGGCTGGCAATAATTTTAAAAAAATTATTAAAAATACCTTTGTATGTTAGAACTGGTTACAACTTATACGAATTTTCGAATTTTGAAAAAAAATCCTTCTTAAAAAGAACTTTCTACTACCAACTGACAAGAATTGCCCTTAAGGAAGCTGATTTATATTCAGTTACTTCTAAAGAAGATAAAGCTTTTCTGGATCAGACATTTGAAATTGATAGAGATATCATAATAGTGCCAAATTATGTGGATACACTTACCTACGAAGATTTTAGTAATCGTTATGAGGATAGATTATTAACTGTTGGTAGAGTTGAAAATCAAAAAAACTACAAAACATTAATTAAGCAACTTCAAAAGACCGAATATTTTTTGGACTTGGTTGGAGATGGTGCTGACAAAATGCAGCTTCAAAAATATGCAGAAAATATTCAAACAAAAGTAAATTTTTTAGGAAAAATTGAACATGATAAACTAATGAAAATTTACAAAAACTATAAAGTTTTTGTAAATTCTTCGTTATATGAAGGAAATTCAAAAGTAATTCTGGAAGCAATGGCAAGTGGATGCGTTGTAGTTGCATATGAGAATAAAAATAATAAAGAACTTATTACCAATGGAGAAAATGGATATTTGTATACATCAGAAAAAGAGCTTATCACTATCATTGACCAAATTATTTCTAATAAAAAGATATACGATCATGTAAGTAATAATGCTTATAAAAAAATTCAAAAGAATAATCTTTTAAAGAATATAATTTCTAATGAAATAAGGCTTTATAAGAATTTAATTAATTATTAATTTTCTTTCAGAGTTCTCTAAAACAATCTTTATATGATTATCAAATTGAAAATCTTCTTCATTGTGAGTTGAGTTAATGATCGTTAGATTATTTTTGAGAAGAATATCAAATATTAAATCCTTGGTAGGTTTATCTAGATTGGATGTAGATTCATCTAATATCAAAACTTCAACATCGTTTAATAAAGCACGAATAAATGATATTTTTTGCATTTGTCCGGAAGATAAATTCTTTATATTTATAGCTTTATTTAGATCAATTGTTTCATCTTCAAATAATGAAAATTTCTCTATTAATTTATGTATCTGTGTGTCTTCGACTTCTTTTCGGTTTCCATAAATTAGATTTTCTTTTAAGGTACCAGAGACAATTAGTGGATTTACCCCAACATACCCAATCTTATTTGAGTAAATATTAATATTTCCGGATTGTGGTATATACAATCCTGCAATAAGACCCAGTAAAGTACTTTTACCTGATCCATTCGGACCAGTTATTACGTAATGAGAGTTTTTCTTTAAATTTAAATTTAAATTAGAAAATATATTTTCATCACTCCCAAAATATTTGAAATTTAACTTATTAATTTCTATTGCATTTTCTAGTTCTGAGTTAACAATGTAGTGTTTATTTTTTTCTGGTGATTTGTTTTCCTCAAGCTTATACAACTCATCTACATGAACACTAGAATTAACAACTAACGTTAGCGTATTATTAAAGTTCCCAAGGGACTGAAACATTCGTAACAAAACTCCAATAAACTCTATTGTTAAATTTTTAGCAAAGTCAAAAAATGCCAAAATCAATGACAGGAAAAATAACGTAGCGAAACTAGGTAGCATGCTGTTCAAAGCACCAAAAACGTTGTTCTTTATCCAAGCATTTTTGTTTTTCTCTAATCTAGCCTTAAATAATTCAAATTCTCTTTTTCTAGTATCCAAAATTTTAATCAAAAATATATTGTCTAAAACTCTTTGGATATATGAATTTATTTCCTTCCCGGTATTGAAAGAAAGCACCTGGTATGACTTGCCTCTGGAGAGTAAATATTTTGTTGGAAAAATTAAAATTAAACCACCTATAGCAAAATACATAACCATCTCAATATCTGAATAAATTAAAAATATAGAATAGCCAATAATTTGCAAGAGATTGTTTAAAAAACCGGATAGAGCTTTATAAAATGCAGAAACATGTTGTGCAACCGTGTTTAGGTAATAGTAAGCATCAGATGTTGAATAGTTTCCTTTTTTGTACATCTCATTTAAAAGATAATATCTTAGATTTTCATTAACTTGTAAGCTTAATATTTCCATATTCATTCGGTCCAAAAACATAATTAAGTATCTGAGAACAATTATTACGGGAATTAAATATAGGTTATATTTAATTATTTCAATGATAAATACCACAATTGCATTTTGATCATCTACAACATTTGTTAATAATGCTGAAAATATGACAATTATACCAATATCAATAGCGACAATTAAATTTGCTAATACAACGGATAAAATTATTCTAATTTTTTTATTGTTTACATTTGTGAGTTTAGAAACATAAAGAACTCTCTTAGCTACTAATGTAAGATTCTTCATATTTATATATTAATTAAAGATTATTTTTTAATTAGTAATTAATATTTTCGATTGAAATTTTATAAGGAAATAATTTAAATAAATTGATTTAAAATAAATGTTGTATCTAGTAATAATTTATGGAAAAACAAAAAATAAAAATCATAAAAAGAGGACTTTTTATAATTTTTATTCTTTTTATTTTCACAGTCTTCATATATTCATTTTCCCTTGCTAATTTTTTTGAAGATAAGACGTCAATAGAAAACAATGAAACAATAAGTCCCTGTAAATATTCACTATTAGAGATAAATAATGAATTTTTTGAAATAAATTATCAAGACCTACCAATATTTCCAGAATTTTCTAATTTAAATTGTTTAGGAAAAGTTATAGATATAGATAATTCAAATGGAACAGTAAGTATCGGTTCAAGCAGTCTACTAAAAAATTTTATAGAGCTCTTTGGTTACTTCTTTCTTATTAGTTTGGGTATAACAAAAAAAAGTAAAAATTTATTTTTAATTTTTATAGGATTTTTCTTATTTGAATGGAGTAAGAATACAATTTTTCAAAATTTTTTGAATTTAAGTAACACATTAGAAAGAATTACCGCATTTTTCTGTTTTTCTTTGGTAGTTCATTTAATCTTTAATTTCAAAAAAGAACACAATCAAATAGAAAAAAATGAATTTAGATCAGATATAAATTTTTTAAGATTTTTTTCTGTTTTTTCTGTAGTTCTATACCACATAGAAAATCCATTATTTGAAGCAGGATGGCTTGGTGTAGATATATTTTTTGTAATTTCTGGATACTTAATTTGTAATTCAATTGTAAGCCAAATAAATAATGACGGATTTACTTTTAAAGACTTTTATTTAAGAAGATTAAACAGAATAATGCCATCTTTGTATGTTGTTCTAATTTTTTCATTTTTAGTGTCCCGTATAGTCCTAAGCCAAAAAGGTCTTATAGAATTTAATAATTCATTTTTGAGTGTGGTAGGGCTTTTAGCAAATTATTACTTTAGAGGAAATAATCTGTACACCGCGGAGCCATCAAATTTAGTGCCATTACTTCATACTTGGAGCTTATCAATTGAAGAACAATTTTACCTTTTATTTCCATTGTTGATCTTTATTGTTTATAAATTTAAAAAAGAGTTAGTCACATACGTCATTGCTTCTTTAATTTTTTATTCAGTTTTTTTAAATCTAGGAAACTATGAGGCAAATGACATATTTTATATTACTAAATTTAGAATTTGGGAACTTTGTGTTGGTGTATTTTTAGTCTTTGTAAATAAAGATAAATTAAATATCAATAAATATTCTTATTATCTTGGCTTCATATTAGTTATCGGATCAATATTTTACTTTGATAATGAAGTTCAAGACTTTTTCCCAAAGCTTTTATCTTTAATAGGAGTTTCGTTAATTATCTTAAATAAAAGAAAGTACAAGCAATTAGAAAAAATATTTAACATTAATTTAATTAGCACAATCGGCCTCAGTTCTTACTCAATATATTTATATCATCAACCTGTTTTTGCATTTTATAGGAATCTAAAAGAAAATTATTTAATAAGAAAAAGCTTAAGTGATTTTCTATCTTTTAGTGAAAAAGTATATTCAGAATTTGTATACGAGAGTACTATATTCCCTCAAATAATTTTATTAATTTTTACATTTATTTTGGGTATCTTTTCTTATAAAAAAATTGAGCTTGCCTTCATTGGTTTGAATAAATTAAGTTTTAAGAGTTTAGCTTTAATTTTTTCTGTCCTATTAATTTGTATTTTTACATATTTAGAAAATAGAAAATATTATAGCTTTCTTGAAAATACTGAAAGTAGAAACACTATATATGAAAGCAAGATCTTAGAACTTGAGAATCTTTTAGCACTAGATGGAATAAGTAAAGATATTTACGTTGTTGGTGATTCACACATGGATATGCAAAATCAATTTAATTATTTGTCAAGTAAGGGTTTCAATATAAATACATTGATTGAGGGTAATTGTTTTTATATAAAAAATTTATACGTCTCAGATTTGAAAAGTAATTTAGAGCCATGGTGTAAAGATCTTCATGATCAAACCGAAAATATTTTAAGTAATGTAAGAAACTCATTAATTTTCTATGGTGGAATATTGCCAAATTATATTGAAAAGGATCAATTTTTTAATGGATATGTTGTTAATGAAAGAAGAACATCAAAATTATTTATACATAGCGATCTTAAGAACAGCATTGCAGAATATAAAGATATAAAATCTGAGCTAGATGAAACAATTAAGGAACTTGTATCAAATGGAAATATTGTAATAATAATCTACCCAATACCTGAAGCAGGATGGAACATTGAGAAAATAAGTAAAGTTGTTCCAAATTTTGAAAATATAAATTTACATTACGATGATGATTATTTTTACGATAGATCTAAAAATTCATTTAATTTATATGATAGTATTGAAAATTCAAATGTAGTAAAAGTCCTTCCATCAGACATATTCTGTAATAGCTATATCAAAGAAAGGTGCACAATAATTTTTAATGGTAATTCTTTTTATAGAGATTATGATCATTTAAGTTCATTCGGAAATGAACTTTTGATAAGTTTATTAATTGATAATTTAATCGAAAGTCTAAAAAACTAAACTTTATGATAATTCTTACTTTATAAATACCTTAAATAAGATATTTAAAAAACATTTTTCTTGTTATTCTGTAAAGTAATTATGGATGGAATTCTATTAGGAGGAGGTAGCGGCAAACGTCTTTCCCCTTTAACTATATCTTCAAACAAACACTTACTTCCAATCTTTGATAAACCAATGATTTACTATTCACTATCTATATTGCTTCTTTCAAAAGTAAGAAAAATTAATTTAATATGTGATAGAAATTCTGTCGATGGATACAAAGAGCTTTTAGGAAATGGTGAAGAGTTTGGAATTGAATTAATATATAGCATTCAAGATTCACCAGAAGGACTTCCACATGCAATCTATACTGGCCTTCAAGAGTGTCCGATGGAAAAATTTATGGTTGTTCTTGGTGATAATTTTTTATACGGCAGGGAGTTTTTTAATAATTTTGATAATAATGAATTCAATGAAAACAACTACTTGTTTTATCAGAAAGTAAAAGATCCCTCAGATTTTGGAATTCTTGAACTTGATAATTCTGGAGAGTTAATAAGACTTATTGAAAAACCTAAAGAATATGTTTCCAATTTTGTAGCAGTAGGGGTATATATATTTGATTCAAATTTTTCGAACTATTTTTCTAATTTAAAGAAATCAGATAGAGGTGAATATGAGATTATTGATATCATTAATCAATACATCGATGATAAAAATATAAAATCATTTCATCTAGGAAGAGGTATGTCATGGCTAGATATGGGAAGTTATGATGCAATGATTTCGAGTTCAAATTTTGTTAAAACATTACAAGACAGACAGGATATTTTAATAAATTCTCCACATGAGATTTCATATAGAAATGGTTGGATTACAGATAAAGATATTGAAGACCTATCGTCCAAAAATAAAGAATCAGCGTATTTTAGAAATCTTAAAAATATTCTTGAAAATTAAACTTAATGCACCATTTTTAAAAGTTCATGAATTAGGTCATATCTCTCAATTAGATTTTTATAATTTGAGTATTCAAATTTTGTAAAGTCACTTCTTAAAATATCTTCATACATAATTTGAAATTGATCAAATTTACCAACCTCAATTTCTGAAATAGTTTCATTACTTGTTATTTGAATTTTAGAATTTAAATTATCAGGTTTACTAAAAATAAAATCAATTTGAAATTCTTTTCCATCATTATCTTTTAACTCAAGAGAGTTTTTATAGTCTTGTCCCAGGCCCCATTTACCAAAATATCTAATATTTTTATTAATATTCATCTGAATATTCCCACCAAGATCTACTTCATATTTGTCAGAATTGTTTATCTCTATATGATCTATTTTTTTTGAATTATTAGACAATTCTAAAGCAAGTGAAAGTGGGTAAATTCCCTGATCAAACAAGGATCCTCCACCAAGGTCTTTTTTATAAATGTATTTATTATCTGGTAAATGTGGAACGGTGAACTCAGAAGAAATTTTTTTAATGTTATGTTTTTTTATCAATTCCTTAACATGTTGCAACACAGGGTGATGAAGATACATTAGGGACTCAAATATGTTTTTTTCTTTCTTTAGATCTTTTAACATATCACCAAAGACAAAATTCATATCATTTGAAATTGGTTTTTCAACCAAAATGTTGTTTGATTTATTTACAGCATCCAATAAAGAACTTTTGTGATTATACGGAGGCGTTGCGATAATTATTAAATCATATTTGTCATTATTTTGAAGTTCTTTATCAAAATTTCTAATTTCTAATGAAGAATTAATCTTTTTCTTGTTTTTTATATTTTTGTCAGCAATAACAATGTTTTCAACAAATTTAATTTTTTCTAATGCCGGTAAGACCCTTTTTTTTGAGTGATTACCATTACCAATCACTAATACTTGCATATTAAAGAAAAATTAATCTTGCTAGATGTGGATTGATTAAAGAATCAAATTCCATAAGTTTTTTAATTTGATACAAACTTAACCATTGAAATGAATCATTTATTATAGTTACTTGATCGTAGTTTACTTGTTTTACTAAACCTCGATTTCTTTTCTTATAAAACTTTCCACCATCTTCAGAAAGCCATGAATTGAACAAGTACTCGGTTGATAAATTTTCATAATCCTCAAAAAATTCTGAATAATAGGGTTTTCTACCACCATGTTCTTGATTTAGGTTTGAGAATGTAGCTTGCAAAGTAGGGCTGATTTGAATTGGACCATAATTTCCTGGCTCAAATCTAGCTTGAACTAAATAATGAGGAAGTTCATAAATATATGAACGTATAAGTCCTAGAACTCCTCCGTCAAAATTATTCTCTTTTACTATCGGCTGATCCCATCCATCACCAACTTCTCTGTCTGAGTTTTCTCCAACTCTTAAACCAAGTATTTCAAAGAACTTCCCACTTGAATGTTGGATTTTAGAATTATCTATTTTCCAGTTTTTCATATCTTCCAAAGGGATTTCTTTTATAGAAGTAGAAAAATTTCTTTGATTTTTTTCAGCCCATTTCACTATCTCATCAAAATTTGATAATACGTTTGTACACATGGAAAATTCAACAATTTTTTCAATTTGATAATCATCAAGGTTACTCATGTTTTCGCCAATAAATCTTATTCTTTTTTGATATTCAGATTGAGTATTTTTCTTATAATTCATTGTTCATGAATCTTAGTACTGTAAAATTACGTTTTTCAAGTTTAAGTAAATTCTGATACTTATCAATATTTTGAAATTTAAGTTTTTCATAAAAATATGGACATAAAACAAACATAAATTTAGTAATTTTATAATTAATTATTTCTACCACCATCAATTTTTATACAATATTAAAATTTCCCTATGAAAATTATTGTAACGGGTTGTTTTGGTTTTATAGGATACAATTTCATTAACTATCTGCAAGAAAATACAAAAGATGAATTTTATATTTATGGAATTGACTCACTTGAATCACCATGTTCTCAAATAAATGGTGGCAATTTTAAGAAAAAGAAGAACTTTGAATTCATTGAGTTAAATATCACAAACATTGATGACCTTGATTTCTCAAAAAATAATATTGATGCGGTGATTAATTTTGCTGCAGAATCTCATGTAGATAATTCAATTAGATCTCCAGAAAAATTTATAAAATCAAATGTAATAGGGACGAGTAAAGTCTTTCAAAATTCATTGCAAAATAACATTGAAAACAATATTCATATCTCTACCGATGAGGTCTATGGAAGTAGCATAAATGACTATTTTGATGAACAAAAAATTTTGAATCCTTCTTCACCATACTCAGCTTCTAAAGCTTCAGCCGAGATGATTTGCAAGGCGTTTATAAAGACTTATGGTATGAATATAAACATATTACGACCAGCAAATAATTATGGAATTTTTCAGCAACCAGAAAAATTAATTCCGTACAGTATTATCAATTTAATTAAAGGAAATAATATCGAAATCTATGGTAATGGAAAAAATATAAGACACTGGCTTCATGTTCAAGATACGTGTGATGCAATATTCAAGATACTAGTTGGTAATTTTGAAAACGAAATTTTCAATATTGGATCTGGAGAATATTTAAGTAATTTAGAAATTTCAGAATTAATCCTTGAAAATTTTGATTTTGACCAAGATAGATTGGAATTTATAGAAGATAGACCTGGGCATGATTTTAGATATGCTGTAGATATTTCGAAACTTAGAGATATTGGTTGGAGCCCAAAGCACACTATAAAAAACAGTATTGAAGAAATTATAAACTGGTACAAGGCGAACGATGATTGGTGGAAAGAAACTTTTGAAATAGTCAAAAGAAACAGACTTAAAAGGTTTGAGATTTCATAACTTGCTGTATTTTACTGATTATATTAAAACCAAGTCTAAGAAAATTAAAATATGATAAATGTAAGCGTTGCTATACCAAGTTACAATACTTCAGACTATATTGAAAAAGCTATAAAACCATTATTAAGTTCTAAATATATAAATGAAATAATCATACAAGATGACTGTTCTGAAATTGACGAATTAAAAAAACTAGAATCAATAATCAAAGATATTAAAAACAACTCAAAAATAGATATCCTCTTTTTTAAAAACGAAAACAACATCGGACCTTTTAAAAATAAAAATAAGTTGGTTGATTTATGCTCTAATGATTTAATTTACATAATTGACTCCGACAATATACCTCAAGAAAAGTTAGACAATACTATTGATGAAATTATCAAATCTGATAACAAAAATTACATATATTTACCATCAAAAATTTACCAATTCAAAAATTTTCACAAAATTTCAAAATTTATGTCCGTATTTAACAAAAGTTATAAAGTTAGATTTTCAAAGGATAATAAATTAATTGATAAAAAAATGGTTATAGATTACGTACTTAATGACACACCTCATACAATCGATAAACATCTAATGTGGGTTCTAAATCTAGGAAATTTTTTTATTTATAAAACAAGCTATTTGGAATATGTTGTAAAAAGACATTCAAAAACAAAACTAAATATTTCGGCAGATCCTGTTGGAGTATGTTTTTTTTACTTAGAAAATAAAGGAAAAATAAAATTAATTAAATCCTTTTACCACTATCACAGAAAAAGAGAAAATAGTTGGGCTTTAATGTCAGGAGGTTCAGTAACAGAATCTATTGAGTTATTTAAAAAAAAATTTTTAGAGTAAATGTTTAAATGAGTATCTTTAGCCCAATACCATAATTTGAAATGATATTATTTATTAATCAACAGTTTTCCAAAGATGTAATGAGGCAATAGTTCTGAATGGTGACCAATTAAGAGCGTATTGATCATATTTTATCCAATCGTTACTAGAGTCAATCATTCCACAATTGTTCATAGCAAGCCTTAAACCTGCATCTTTTGACGAAAATACATCTAATTTACCAATACAAAAAATTTCAAACATGCTCACAGACCATGGACCAATTCCAAAAATTGACAGTAAAGTTTCGTTAATCTGTTTATCATTATATTTTGATAAATCACCAATACTTTGGTTTAAATATAAATTAGAAAGCTCTTTAATTGTTTTTGCTTTATTATTACTCAAACCCAAATCCTTAATCTCATTTATTTTTAAATTTTGAAAATGTTTTTCATGTAAATATTCTGAATTAAAATTTCTCCTAATATTCTCAAAAATAGAATTTGCTGCTTTTGTGGATATGAATTGCGAAACTACAATTTCTACAAGAGTGTCAAACTGATTGTCCTTATTGGGCCTAAATTTCAAATGACCATTTATATCAATAATTTCTTTTAATTTTTTATCTTTTTGCCTTAAGTATTCTTCTTTTTTTGAAAACCTCATTAATTAATTTTATATTCTATTAAGTTGCTTCACCAAAAATATATTTCTCACGATGATAAACTTCATTATCTTTATTATTTTTTTCAGCAAATAATGAAAGTCTGATATTTTTTTTATTAAAATTTTCTTTGTCGTAACAATTTGATTTTGAAATATTAACAAATCCAGCGAGCCTAAGTAGTCTTATTATACCTTTTCTAGATGGAAAAAAATAAGCTCCGTTATTAACTATTTCGATTGCCTCATGGTTAGCTATTTTTTGATTACGAGTTGTGGATGTTTCTAAAACCAGAACACCGTTTTCGTTCATCAGATTATAAAGCTTTTTAAGTAATCTAAGCTGCTCGGGTACATGATAAATGACACCTGTAAACCAAATTAAATCAAATTTTCCTAGTTTCTGCATTTCATCTTTTTCAAGATAATTTATATTGCCAAAAATAAATTCATAATCAGAAACTACTTTCTCAAGATTTGGTAACAAATTATTTTTATAAAACGTATTGACTGGATGGTTTTCTTGTTGGATTTCTTCAAGATCGTTTAAGATTAATTTTGAAGGAGATAACGAATCGAGTCTTAAGGTGTCCTCACCATCTTTTGGACCGACTTCTAATATTCTTTTATTTTCAAAATAATCTTTACCATATTTTTCTTTCAGTTCTTGAAATAAGTATTCTCTATAGGGATTTCTTAATTTTCCAGTTAAACGAGTTTCACTCAAAAAAATTTTATAATATATTTTTTTTAAAAACCAAATAATTTCATAATATTTGTTAATCATTTTTTAAGTTTACTTTAAATAATATTAAGAATTCTTAATGTTCGAAATACTATAAATACTATTACTAGTCCAATAATCCAACCCAATATTATATCTCCCAAATCAGCCCCTACACCTATCTGT
>CEQL01003904.1_pt1 | contig 12387 bp, 21 predicted proteins | sample 356281 | NCBI WGS metagenome assembly CEQL01 (sample SAMEA2621203, study PRJEB7988) | marine metagenome | biome: marine biome (ENVO:00000447); feature: surface water layer (ENVO:00002042); material: "saline water (ENVO:00002010), including plankton (ENVO:xxxxxxxx)" | depth 5 m
CTTGTATATGCATCTTGCTCAAAAACTCTATCAGTGTAAGGTATATGTTGATGTTCTTTATTGATTTCATAAAGATTTTTAAGGTGTTGTTCTACGTGAACCAATTCATGGAGTAGGCATTCAATAAAATCTTTACCTTTTAATGATCTGTCCACCTCAATGTGAAATACTTCACCGTCATATATACAGGTTCCTTGTGCATCGTCCACCTTAGTAATATCAATCGATATGTTGAGATTTCTATATCTAGAAAGCTGTTTATCTATGAACCACCAGGTGATAGCTTCAGTAAACCTTCTTCTCACTTTGTTAGATCCATGTGCAGATACGTATAACATAATTCATTATATCATAGATTTAAAGTAATGTAAACAGTTATTTTTTTGTGGATTCTACTATGACTTTAGCATTTGGAGGAAGATTAATTTTAATCTTATCATGATTATGATGAAGCCTGAATTGAGTGTTAGGAAACTCTTTAAACATATTTTCCCACAAAGGTCTCCATTGCCCTTTTAACTTATTATTGTGAGTAGGATCTCTCAATGAAGAAAGATAAAAATCAGAACAGCTTCTAAGATTAAAATCAAATATGACATCAAAACCATACATATGAACTTCAGTAGCCTTTATCTTATTACACACATAGTGCACGGCCATATGTCCACAATTAAAATCTGTATAGTTCTCGGCATATTTTGGAAGAACAGTATAGAATTCTTTTATTTGATGAGCTCTTTTTATGAAGAATGTGGGGTTTTTATCCATCCATATTTTTGGTCTCATACCAACTATCCATTCGCCTGGTACATCAATCTCACCTAGAGTTATGGCATGCATGATCTTAAAGTCAACCATGAAAGTGCAATATGCATCTGGAACAGGAAATGGAGGAAGATTGCACGTTACCTTCATTCCTTCTCTCTTTTTATTTTGATATAGAGTTGCTAGATCACCGTTTCCAATAACGTGTACAACCTTAGCCATTTTCTTCCTCTTTGGTCTTATACTGCCACTCGTCTGTATGTCCTACACTCCATTTAGGCTCAGTCTCAACTCTATAGTTTTGAGTACATACTTTAAAATCTGGCATTTTTAAATCACTTGGTGTTAAGCTTGAATCTCTAAATATAATTCTGTTATTAGGTTGAGCAGCAAACTGTCCATTATCTAATTGAATTATATTAAATGACTTATGTTCAGGATCATGTTCTGAATAGTTAGTATCTAATGTAGAACTTTCAGAATGACAGTTATCTATAGTGAATAAGTATTCTCCTTTATGCATTTTCTTATCCTTTCCAAAAAATTCACATGGGCCTAACATTGGTTTTTCTATCACAGTTAAATTATAATCAAAGCAATCCCATAATTGAAGAGTATCTAAAGGTAAGTCACCGTGATCTTCTGTTTTCCATACGAATGCTGACAACGGAAGCTTATCAAATAGTGCACCATACTCAGTTAACAAAGTTTCAAAGTATAGGGCTTTATATTGTACAGATTTAACACTCACCCATATTCCTGGAGTATATTCACCATGACCTCTTTCTAAGTCATAAAGATATTCTTTTCTGACATATACGTTAACTAACGGCAGATTGTGTATTAGATAAGCCATTCTTAATTTTCTCCCTTATTATTATATTTCCCTTTTCACCTGTCCAGTGCATGATTTTTTTATTTGTAGAATCTTCTTTATCATTAACGAGTTGAACTCTTAACCAATTATATTCGTTAGGTAGTTCTTTTATGTATACTCTTCTTCCAAGATCATCGCCTAACATCATATGTAAAGTTTCTTGATCTCCAACAGTTGGCTTTTCTTTTACGGTTTTTACCCAGTTATAAAGAACAGAAGGTTTAAATTTAAAACCTACTACTCCTGAATTAAACCACACTTCTCCTCTCCTTTTTGACCAAGGTTTATCCTCAACCATGCTGAGTTTTTCAAGTTCTAGCATATCAAATAAAGGAGATATGTCGCCTAATATTTCACAATCAGTATCAATCCAATACGTCATTTTTGCTGGAGTGTTTAACATGCTGTAAGGCTTTAGGAACCATCCTTTTTCTTCTTTATGACTCACATCCATGACACCTTGAAATTTTCCAGAATCCCTAACAAAATTTAGCATCTTTTCAGATACACCAAAATTCGCAAATATCATAGGAGTGTCATTATACTTTCTGTAATTATCTATGAACCATTCTAAAGACCATTCAGTCTTTTCATCACATCCAGTCATAAAACATTTTTCTATTTTCCAGCTCATTAATTTATCCCATAATAACTCTTATACCAAGTTATAAACTTTTCTACTCCTTCCTTTATAGGAGTTCGAGGTTTATATCCTAGTTTCTTGATTTTAGTACAGTCAGACCAAGTAGTTAGTGCCTCACCGGGTTTCTGTTCTACTAGTTTCCTGTTAGCTTTTCTGTCTAAGTTGTTTTCTATATGATCTACAAAATCCATGAGTTGGACTTCTTCACCAAGACCTATATTATAAATTTCCCTAGAACTTTCTTCATTTAAATATTTATCGATAATTATATTAATACCCTGAACTATATCTTCAACATAAGTGAAATCTCTTTTCATATTACCATAGTTGAAGAGTTCTATCTCCTTACCCTCTACTATCTTATTTGTAAAATCATATAGTGCCATGTCTGGTCTTCCCCATGGACCATACACCGTGAAGAACCTCAGTCCAACAGTAGTAGGAATCTTTGAGCATATGAATTGAGATTCATTTGCGGCTTTACTTATTCCATAAGGATTGTTAGGATGTCCATATTTTTCACTTTCTTTCCATGGCAGAGAGTTTCCATGCATTACGCATGAAGTAGATGCATAAACTACTTTTGATATATTGTTTTCAACTAAAGATTCAATTAGATTATGAGTACCTTTGATATTATTATCTAAATATTTTTCTGGTTCTACAAAAGAGTGTCTAACATTGGCATAAGCGGCAAGGTGTAAAACTAGATCTGGTTTATGTTCTTTCATAAATTTGTTTAAGAAAGAAATATCCATCAAGTCTCCACGAGTTATATTAACATCATGTTTCTTTAATTCTTTAGTCCTGTTTTCTTTTAACGAAGGTTCATAGTAATCATTATAATTGTCAAATCCAATTACTTCATAACCTACTGATTTTAATTTTTTAGCGGTATGAAATCCTATAAATCCTGACGCACCGGTGATAGCTATCTTTGCCATTGTATTCTCCAAATCCTTATAGTATTTTAAAATTTTTATCGTAATTATGTTTTGCTACAGAGCCTTTAGCATTTTGTATAGTAGTAAAGTTATCGTCAGCCTTAATAGGCCACGGGTAGTATTCTTGAATCCAAGGGAAATCTCTTTTATTTAAAAACAAATCAGGAGTAGTAGTTTCTTTTTTATTTAAAAGCAGTTTGGCACCCGTTGGAGATATCATATATGCATGAGTTCCAGGAAGACCTCCATGAGGTTTTGAAAATAATTTAAATACACCTGTCTGTAAATTTGGCTCTGAATAGTTTCCATAACTAGGTTTACCTAAATTTATTAGTCCATAAAAATGTATGTTTTCCGGAATCTTACTAATAAAGATTGCATCGTGTTCTAGAACTAATATCTTTCTTTTTAATTCTATGCATTTTTTCCACAATTCTTTATGCGAAAGATAACAGCACATAGCAGGTTCAAATTTAGAATATGTAGTATCTACTGAAAATTTATCATAAGACATGCCGTCTTTTTCAAATTCATGTTTTAAATCATTTTCCGGAGTTATAGCTTTAAATGGTGTTAAATTATGAAAACCAAATTTTTTGCCAGACTCAATGCACTTCTTTGTAGCTTCTACAGATTCTTTATTATTTAACATTGTTATAATAAAAGCAGGTATCATAATGTTGTCGTTGACCTTATTCTTTGTATTGCAGTATAATATGGATAAATTACTTTCAACTCATTAGGAAAGAATTGTTTACACATTAAAGCATCATTAGGCCAAGCGCCTTTCTCTTTTAATTTATTTAGCAGTTTCTCTGCAAAATACGGTTTAATTATATATGCAGAATTTCCAGCCAGTCCTTGTGGCATAGATGTTTCAGAACCAACCCATGGAGCAGAAGATACTCCTTTTCTATGTGACATGAGAGTATGATACACCAATGAAGAATGAGTAGCTCCTCGAGGATCATTTAGTCCTATAACACCGCCTTCCCACTCAAATGGTTCGAACTTTCTTGTAAAAATTGCATCATGCTCAAGTATCATAATTTCTTCTTCAAGCTTCACACATTTTAACCATAGCTTTGCATGAGAAACAGTACATGAAAAGATCTTATCAATACTGTTAGTCCTATAAGGCTTTAAGTTCATTCCTGTTTTTTCATCTACTCCAGACTCATCATTAAGAGGATATGTCCACTTTAAATCTATATCTGTATCGATATAAAAATTCTTAAGATCTTCCTTTAAGTTTTTAGGAGAAGTCTGTTGCACTATTTCTAAAAATAAATCACTATTAAGTTTAGTTAGAGAATTGGCACAGGCCATCATGCCGTTAACAGATACACTGTTCTTTTTATCGCCGATTATATAAGCTTTCATACTAAATAAGTTGTCACTTCATCATTTGTTATATTTTTACATTCAGACTCACCGCGATAGTTATTCTTCAACACTGTGAATGAAGAACTTTTCGTGTCAGTATTATGTATCTTAGGAGATATCCCCTCCCTAGGATTCATTAAGGAAACCATTAATTGATACGTAGGTATTTCATTTTGCTTAGTAATATATATCATGTCAGTTTTAACATATCTGACAGCTTCCCATACAGTTATACTTTTTCCAAACTTTACATTCGACCAGTCCAATGAAGGACAGACTATATCTTTGGTGTTTGTAAATATAAATTTAAAATCTCTATGTCGACATATTAGAGGAATCCAATAGTTTCTAAATAAATTGTTGTCAGTCATTTCACATATAAAGGTGATCATAGGTACCTCGGCATTGATAATTTAGATGCATTGGTGAAGTGTTGAAATTTACCTTTAGGATTATCAACTGACCAATGAGTTCCTGCTATACTATTCCATGTCCAGTCGAGCTCAGTAACTTTAAATTCAGGATTTGATAGTTGAAGATTAATATACATTTGCTCGGTATATCTAGTATGCATATAGTAATCATCGATTGAGGTGAATAATCTCCTTGCTTTATGTCTACCTTTTCTTGTCCATAACTGAACTCCTCCATTCATATACCTAAATCTTTCTTTTGGATAGAGTCTAGACTTTGGAAACATCCAATCATCACCGAAGATTTTCTTACCATAAGCTATAATTCCTCTTTCATATCCAGGTGAATCCATGACTTTGGACATCCACTGTGATGATTTTCCATCATGAATTTTATGTTCATGACACATTGCAATATCTTCAACATCAATAGAGAAAATATTTTCTTCTGTCTTTAATAATATATCAAGATCAATTGATAGAACTTTATCATACTTATCAAAATGATCATCATAAATTACTCGTAAAGCTTCCAGTCTTGGATCCAAATGTTTAAAGTATCTATCGGTAGTTGATCCCTGCATTAAGAAGTAATCAGCCTTGCAGTTTTGAGAATACATATATGCAGAATCAGACCCGGCTTTGGCCCATTTAGGAAGTTCATTTCCTCCTATATATGAGTCATTAGCTTCATAAGGCAGGTAATATTGGAATATCAAATTATTTTTCATAAGGTTTATACATTTCACATTTAGTACATATTTTTGGTAAAGTCTCAAGTTTATAAAATCTATTACGTAAATTTCTTAATTCTTGCCCGTACCACAAGTCAGAAAATTTAGTTTCTTTAATGTTTCCTATGACTAATTCTCCAAATACATCTCTACATTCACAGACTTTATAGTCACCGTCGACTGTGATTAGAGGTTTTCTATAAGTTACTTCACATGGTTTAGTTCTTGGAAGCCTATCTCTAATTCGTCCTTTTAAATACTCATTATTTTTAATGTCTTCTTCCATCAATCCTCCCCATGTATCATATACATGCTCAAATTTATATCCGAAGTCATTGTCTCTGCAAAACTCTCTCATCTTTTCAGTTTCTCCTCTATCACCTTTATACTTTCTTAGAACTAAATGAGCACTGACATTTTTGTTTTCTTTGACAATTTTAGAGAGTTTTTTCAAATTGCTCATAACTTTATCATACTTATCAACTCCCATGAGTTTTTGATACATTTCTCTGTTAAAACCCGTCATTGATATACCAATTCTAAAATTAGTATGAGAGATATTTTTAAATGTTTCGATAACCTTAGGTCTAAAATTTATAAAGTTGCTATAAAATCTCATTCTTTTTATCAAAGACGAGTCTACATATTTTAATCTTTCATCTATAATTTTATCAACAAGAGGATCTGCTATAGTTGGAGTAAGAGAAATTTCCCTGCCTCCCATATCAATGTATTCTTTTATTATCTTTTTAAATAGATTCATGTCCATGTATTTAACTGGAATAGTACCATGAACTTTTGGATAATAACAAAACACGCACCTAGCATTACATAAGTTCGTAGTTTCTATGTAGAGGGCTTCTGGAAGATTGGGGTTTAACATTTATATTCCATAAGACGTGCTTAAGTTGACTCTATTAAATTTTATGGGGCTCGGTATACAGTATTCCATGTCGATGTTATAAGAATTGATCATGAAATCTGATTGATCGAATCCGTATTTTTCTATTGCTTTCAGCATCTTTTTTGCTCCAGTTGGAGATATTGCATAAGCACCTGTACCTGGAGCCATATTAGATCCATTCCAAATATTTTCTTTATAGTATTTAAGAGGATAACTACTATCAACTTTATTGATTCCAAATCCTGGCCAGATAAAGTTTTTAAATTTCTCCATTCCTAATTTATTTGGAGGCCTAAACACAAACTCTGCATTTAATATTAAATATTCTCTGAATGATAGAGTTTCTGGAGTACAGTCCATAGTACATATAGCATCATGTTCTATAAAACACATCGGGTTATTTAGTTCAACTACTCTTTTCCAGAATCTTATATGATTAATTGCACAGCTTACTTTAGTTAAAAACCTATGATGATTTTCTTTTTTAAAATTAAATAACCTGCTATTTTCAATTATATTGTAGTCTTTAAATTCAGGCTCATCTCTTACTGTTTTAGCAGTTACTCCCTCACATAAAATAGGATTCCAATTCTTATATTTCTTAAAGGATTGAAGTGCTTGATTAGCCTGAATCTCAGATTCTTTATGATTTTTAATGTAAATTATATTAGACTGGAACAATCTTAACACCATTTTTCTTTGCTCTTACCAGATGATGAGAAACAAATCCTCCTACTTTATTATATATCACTATGTCTTTAAACTTTTTGTACATCATTGCAAGATGCATTAGTCCTGAATCTACTCCTATATGATACTTAGCATTATATAGTATTTTAGATAATTTAGCAAGAGGAGTAGTTGGATCTTCTCCAATATCGACAACTTCATATCCTTTATTCTTCAAGTCACCATGAATATTATCGATTAATAGAGATGATATATTTCTAGCAGGATCTGTTGAATTCCATTGAACTGTAACATATTTAGAATCCATCATTTTTAGTTCAGAAGGTTCAAGCAAAACTGGATTTTTAAGATACTTAGATATTTCTATTGCAGTTTCAAAATCATTTGGATGCATATGTTTGGTGTCCTTATACCAGCATAGGTCAGCTTTAATTCCTTGATCTTCTAGATATTTCAGCCATTCATTTTCGGGTAAGTTACACACATCCCAAACTTTGAAGTCTATAGAGTTTTCCGGAAATAAATCCATAATCTCAGCCCATGATTTTTTCTTATGTGGTTTACCATACTTATCTGATGTAAGATGCATAGTTACCTTTGTCTTATGCGCAGCTCCATATTGAAATGATTTAAAGGCTTCATGTAGCCTATCTCCTAATCCCGGACATGTATATGGTCTGTCTCCAGCTCTCATGGATTTAGATCTTAGAGCAATATGTTTCATACATTAATCTCATATTGGCTATGTCCATAGAAATATATTTTTAAGTTATTAGATTTTACGAATTCATTTACTGCATCAGTTACTCCATCTTTAGTACCATAGTCATCTCCAAGTAACTTTCCACCTTTCTTTATAGATTTAAGGGAATTGTTTAAATCTTTAAGACATCCTTCTTTATCATGTGAAGCGTCTACATAGATGAAATCTAGTTTTTCATTAAGAGTCTTGAACCATTGATCCGTAGTCATTCTATGAATAATAACTCTCTTATCATATTTCTTAAATCTTTTCATTACACTTTCATATATTCCATCATAGTATCGCTGAAAGTCGGCTGGATCCTCTGATCCGATCATATTTTTATATCTATCAATTAATCTAAAATATAGTTCAGGACTTTTCTTATATGGAACTACAGACCAAGAATCGACAAGATGAAGTTTTTTGCAATTAGGTAGTATGATTTCAGAAGTATCACCTTTCCATACTCCTAGTTCTGCTCCAATACTTCCTTCTCTTATTCTTAATGCTATATTTTTAGCACTAACATTTCTTCCTATCATCATAGTTAATGGCTCTTTCTTTCTGTAAATTCACTCTTAAAGTAAATATCTATTCGTTTCTTAGTTTCATGTCTAAGATCATTTAGTTGAGTTATTAAAAAAGCGACGTCGCTCTCTTCTTTGGAATATCTTTCAACACCTTTTCTTTTTCTATCTTCAAGATCCCATAACTGTAAATTTATAGATTTTATAATATTAAGGTAGTAGTCATATGCAGGTTCATGCTTTTTAATTTTACCAGAATAGTTTACCAATTCTTTATCTACATCTAGTCCTTTATCTAACTTAATAAGAAGTATGCTCCATCTATCTAGAAAGTCGGCTATGCTAGTTTCAATTGTTATTTTCATATCAACTCCATGAGTTCTTTTATATCATTTCCTTGATTAGGTAATTTATCTCTTAAGAAGAAATGTACGAAATGTGCTTCACTGATTCTATTATCAGCTATAGCTTTATACATACCGTTCCATTTCCAATCTAGCTTTTTGACATTTATGCCTTTTGCTTTGAACCAATAGTTTAATGTTATTTGATCAGTCTGCCATTTAAGAAATCCTACGCCATCAATAAAATCCTGTAACATAGGTTGTTCTAAAAATCTTTTTGCATTCATACCATCTAGAGATTCTAACATTTTATTACTATTATATAGCATAACTCCGGAGTTGAAGAAAGCCTTACCGAAAACATTACTAGTTTCCCAGTTATAGTTATACTTATCTAACATGTTATGAGAATAGTGCTTTATTTTAAGACCATATTCTTTAGTAAATGGTAGGTCTGATTCATACACACTTGCTACTGTATCTGAATCATTTATTTCATCGAATATATTAGGTGCACTTTTCCTAATGTATATATCTGAATCTATTACGCAACATTTATCATAATCTTTAAAATAATCAAAGACATTTTCTTTTTCAAATATTGGCATGTATCCAAGCTTTGACCATCCTCCACATTTTCCAGTTCTTTCAGTTCTAAAAACATTAGGCTTTATTCTTAACTTAGGAACATTTAAAATTTTATAATCTGCACCAACTCTTTTTGAATATTCATAAGCTGAATTAGTACAGTGATCATAAAGCTTGGATCGATCTCCAAGGTAAACTTGATATATTAATTTTTTCATTTCACTCTAATAATAAAATATTAATTATTTTTTGTTATCACTATTCCTTGCAAATGCTGAAGTTGCCATAAATGTTGCAACGATACCAAGATTGGCTACAACATAAGTTGATAATAATGCAGTAACCATTTCTATTCTCGCATCAGGTATTATAGGGGACATAGCAACAAGTATTAGTGCTATTGAAGATATTGAAGAAACCCAACATATTAATCTCTGTTGGTCTTGCATCTTATCATTATTTTCAAGTCTTATCATTCTCTCTGTCATAGCAATTTCTTCGTCTGTAACTACACCATCTCCATCAGCATCAGCTTGTTCCCAGAGGCTTCCTTTCTGTAGTTTCTTTGCCATTGAGCTCTCCTAAAAGCAGTTTACTAATCTCTTTAGCTCTATGAAAGTTATTCCGTAAAGAGTTAGATCTATACCCGTATTTATAAAACCACTCGAAACTTTCTTTCAGTCCAGTCTTAACCTCTGCTGGAAGTTTAAAATCATGTACTATGTCTTCATATTCAGATCTTAAATTGAGATAAGTTGCCATTGACATCATACTAAATCTCCTCTATTTGCAATATCTTCTAACTGTCTAAGATCAACCTTAAGCTCTTCCACTCTTTCCCTTAAAACGCTAACAGTTGTCCTAAGATGACCAGTATCTTCAGGTTGGAATCGAGATTCCAGCAATCTAATTTCCTCTTGTAGTACGGTTATATAATCAATTTTCATTAATGTAGTTGCTGTCATAATTCTCTCCTATCCAGCTTTCAAGTTGTCGATAACCTCCAAGGTGTAAATCGTCATTCCATATCTGTGGAACTGTCTTTAACCTTAAAGCCTTTAATACCATTTTACTGGTATGATCTTCATCAATATTATGTTCTTTGTACGTGATATTATTTTCTCTTAGAATTTCTTTTGCTTTCGTGCACCAGCTGCAATTATCTTTAGTAAATATTTTAAACATTATCTTATGAATTTTGTAGTGTAAGTCTTACCTTCAAACTGGAAAGTAAATGTGCTGTAATCATATACTTCTTTGCGAGTTTCATCGTATCTTGTTTCTATATAGCACTTATCCTGTTTTGCTTTTTCATTAGCAAACAGTGTTCCTAATAAAGCACCTATAGCTCCACCGTTTTCTTCACCTTTAATATTATTACCAATTGCTCCACCTATGATGGCGCCTGACAGTAAATCACCTGCCGATGCTCCAGAACTGTTTCCTTTCTGGCAAATCTCAACATTGTATGGTTGTCTGTCTATTACAATCTTATAATGATGTTGTACATCACTAGTAATTGAAACCGATTGAGCAAATGCATATGCACTAAAAAAAGAAAATGTTCCGAAGAGCATTATCGAAGCTAAAACAATTGCACCAATAGTTTGATGTTTTTTAAAAAAATCTAAACCTAGATCAAAAAAATAAAAGTAAGGCTTTAATCTCATATCCATGTTTCCCCTATTATGTATTCGTAAACTTCTTTCCAATTCTTCATAATTGGAATTGATCCTGTATCCTCAGTCTTAATATGAGGATGTGCTACTAATATTGAATCGAATCCTAGTTCATTACCAATCTTAGCATTTCCTACTTTATCTTCAATCCAGTACGTTCCTGGATATACTTTAGCAAGTTCTTTAAGAACTTCAGTCTTATCAGCTCCAGTATCTAAGTATATGAAATCTTCAAATACTTCTTTACCGAATATCATTTGAAGATTTTTAGTTCTTAATCTTTGAGCATAAGGATCTTTCGATAAAGATGAAACTACTAGGAATTTATAACCATGTTCTTCAAATAGCTTTCGAACATATTTATAAGAATCATATAGTGGAGGAAGATAACCAATGTTTGCAGATTGATTGAACATTTGAATTAGGTGAGTAACTTTTTCTTGATCAATTCCATATCTTACAGTTTGATCATACTGCCTAACATCACCTTTGGCATATATTCCTTGCCTCATCATCCAAGCATCGAAGGTATCTCTCCAATTAAGAAGGACGCCGTCTGTATCAATAAGAATTACTTTAGGATCATTCATTAAGCTACCTCCTTAGCTTCAAGTTCCTTATCTTTATCTTGTAAGAAATGACCTAGGTAAGTATAAAGATCTTGAGCTAACCTAAGATCTGTTTCAACAATGTCCTTAGCTGTACATGTTGGATAACTAAGTTGAATATCGAGTATCTCTGCTTTATGAAGAGCTTTAAGAGTTTGGATATTGCTAAGACCTGAATAGTTAGGATTGTCTTGAAGATCGACTATAGTTTGAAGAAGATCTTTAAGTTCTTTGATTTCTTTTTTAAGGTTTATATTATGTTCCATGTTTTCTACTCCTTATTAAAATTACCTTATATATTCATTGTACCACAAGATGATAGCATTGTACATAAAAAATTTACTCTCAAACGAAAAAAACATGTTTACTGTGATATTTTTGTTACAGTTACGGCCTGTACATTTTTCTATGTTCGTATTCTTTAATTGTATCTTTCAACATAGGAATCCAGTTATCCCTATGTTCTTTATATGTTACGGGATGAAAATTATCAACGTCCATAATAACTATTAGATTCGTAACCGGCATTCCAGTACGCTC
>CEQL01090389.1_pt1 | contig 12342 bp, 24 predicted proteins | sample 356281 | NCBI WGS metagenome assembly CEQL01 (sample SAMEA2621203, study PRJEB7988) | marine metagenome | biome: marine biome (ENVO:00000447); feature: surface water layer (ENVO:00002042); material: "saline water (ENVO:00002010), including plankton (ENVO:xxxxxxxx)" | depth 5 m
AAGGAAAAAAAATGGCTGGTCATATGGGTGATAAGTTGAGAACAATGTTAAATTTAGAAGTAGTGAAATCAGATTTAGAAAATAGTTTATTATACTTGAAAGGCTCAATACCTGGCTCAAAAAATTCGACAGTATTTTTAAGAGAGTCAGTAAAAAATGTAACAAGAAAAACTATTAAAGAAAAACATGATTCTAAAGTGAAAGCAGCTGCTGCCAAAAAAGGAAAAAAATAAATGAAGTTCCCACTCTTAAATATTGATGGCACTAAAGCAGACTCAATAGAGATTTCTGATAAATTAGTTAAACTTAAAGTGAATCATAAGTTAATTAAATTTGTTATTGACTGGCAATTGAATCATGCAAAACCAAGAACTGCTAAAACAAAACAAAGAAATGAAATTAAAGGATCTACCAAAAAAATAGCGCCTCAAAAAGGTGGAGGGGGAGCTAGACATGCTAGTAAAAAAGCTCCATTGTTTGTAGGTGGTGGTGTAGCCCATGGACCCAAAGGAGCTGTCTATAAAATTAAAAAAATTAATAAAAAAGTAAGAAAACTAGCTCTGGCCCAGACATTGTCAAAAAAAAATTTAGATAAAAACTTGCATATATTAGCAGATGTAAAAAAAGAAGTAAAAAAAACAAAAGAATTTAATAAATTTCTGATTAAAAATAAATTAGCAAATGTCTTAATAATTTCAGACACAGACTCAATGAAAAATATTAATAAATCTGCTCGTAATATAAAAAACGTTAAATTAATTAAAGATGAAGGTACTAATATCTACGATCTATTCAAATATAGAAATGTGATTATAACTTCCTCTTCTGCAAAAAAAATACAAGAAAGGGTTCTAAATGAAAAAAATTAATTATATTGACTCAATAAGAAACCCGATAATTACAGAAAAAGCCACGATTTTATCAGAGCAAAACAAAACTGTTTTTAAAGTTCATGAAAAAGCTAATAAAAAGACTATTAAAAAGAATATAGAAAAACTTTTTAAAGTTAACGTCATCAAAGTAAATATCATTAATCAAAAATCTAAACTTAAAATGAGACAAGGAAGAAAATCAATTAAAAGTGGATACAAAAAAGCAATAATTACACTTAAAAAAGGTCAAAGTATTGACCTAACTACAGGAATTTAACTATGGCATTAAAAACTTTTAAACCATACACTAAATCAACAAGAGGAACTGTAGTTCTTGATAAGAGCAACTTATGGAAAGGTGCTCCATACAAGCCACTAACCAAAGGTCAAAATTTCACAGGTGGTCGAAATAATAACGGGCGAATTACCTCTAGACATATCGGGGGAGGATCAAAACACAAATATAGAATTATCGATTTTTTTAGGAAAAAGAAAAATATTCCGGCCACAGTTGAAAGAATTGAATACGATCCAAATAGAACCGCATACATAGCTTTAATTACTTATAAAGATAAAGAAAAAGCATACATAATCAGTCCTCAAGGTTTAAAAAAGGGCGACGTAATTGAGTCTGGTAAAAATGTTGAAATTAAAATTGGAAATTCATTAGAACTAAAAGATATACCGCCAGGTACATCTATACATAATGTTGAACTAATACCAGGAAATGGAGCAAAACTAGCAAGATCTGCAGGTTCATCTGTAATTTTATCAGGTTACGACGGTGACTATGCAATTCTTAAACTTTCATCAGGTGAAACAAGAAAAGTAAGTAGTTTTTGCTCTGCAACAATTGGAATAGTTTCAAATCCTGATCAAAAAAATATTAAAATTGGTAAAGCTGGAAGAAATAGATGGAGAGGAAAAAGACCACAAACAAGAGGTGTTGCAATGAACCCAGTAGATCACCCACATGGTGGTGGTGAAGGTAAAACTTCTGGTGGAAGAAGCCCGGTATCTCCATGGGGACAGTCAGCAAAAGGTTTAAAAACTAGAAGACCGAAAAGAAGCGATAAATTGATAATAACAAGAAGGAAGAAAAGGAATAAATAATGACTAGATCAGTTTGGAAAGGACCATTTGTTCATCCAAGTTTATTAAAAAAAATCGATAAACTAAAAGATTTACCCAATAAAAAACCGATAAAAACATGGTCAAGAAACTCAACAATTATTCCTGATTTTGTTGGACATAGTTTTATGATTCATAATGGAAAAACTTTTATTCCAATAACTATTTCAGAAGAAATGGTTGGTCACAAATTAGGTGAGTTTGCGCCAACAAGAACTTTTAAAGGTCACACACCAGCAGATAAGAAAGCAGCTGCCGCCGCACCAGCAGCAAAACCTGAAGGAGAGAAAAAATAATGAGTAAAAATTCCCTAGTGAAGGCTATTAATAAAAATGTAAGAACAAGTCCTAGAAAGTTAGCTCTTGTTTGTAATTTTATAAAAGGTAAAAAAGCAGATATAGCTCTTAGGGACTTAGAATTCTCAAGAAAAAGAATTTCAAAAGACGTAAGCAAAACTGTTAAATCTGCAATATCAAATGCTGAAAACAACCATCAATTTGATATTGATAATTTATTTGTAAAAGAAGCTTATGTTGGCAAATCATTAGTTATGAAAAGATTTAGACCACGAGCAAAAGGAAGAGCAAGCCCAATAAAAAAACCATTTAGTAGAATTACTATTGTTTTAGAGGAAAAAAAAGAAAAAAAGGTGAGTAAATAATGGGACAAAAAATAAATCCAATAGGATTAAGACTTGGTATAAATAGAGGTTGGGACTCAACTTGGTTCGCCAAAAAAAAAGATTTTGGCAAATTTTTAATCGAGGATTTTAAAATAAGGAATTATATTAAGAAAAATATTATTAATTCAGGTGTTTCAGAAATTATTATAGAACGATCATCAAAAAAATGCACTGTTTCAATAAATACCTCAAGACCTGGATTTGTAATTGGAAAAAAAGGTGCAGATATAGAAAAAATTAAGAAAAATATTATGAAAATTACTGAAAGTGATGTGAATGTAAATATCAAAGAAATAAAAAAACCAGAATTGAATTCAAACTTAGTTGCTGAAAATATAGCTCAACAACTGGTTAAAAGAGTTGCCTACAGAAGAGCTATGAAAAGAGCTATGCAATCTGCTATGAGATTAAATGCAAAAGGAATTAAGGTTATGTTAAGTGGGAGATTAGCGGGTAATGAAATAGCTCGTACAGAATGGTTACGAGATGGTAGCATACCATCACACACATTAAGAGCAGATATAGATTATGGTTTTGCAGAAGCACTAACTACTTATGGAATAATAGGTGTTAAAGTTTGGATTTATAAGGGTGAACTAATGGCTAAAGACGTTGAAAAAGAAAAAAAAGAAAGGGTAAAAAATGCTACAGCCAGTCAGAACTAAATATAGAAAAGCGTTTAAAGGTAGAATACATGGAAATGCCGCAAGAGCTGTTAAACTAAATTACGGCCAATTCGGATTAAAAGCAATTCAACCTGAGAGAGTCATTGGAAAACAAATAGAAGCAGCAAGAGTTGCTTTAACAAGATATATGAAAAGAACAGGAAAAGTATGGACAAGAATTTTTCCAAATATCCCAGTTTCAAAAAAACCAACAGAGGTAAGGATGGGTAAAGGAAAGGGATCACCAGAATATTACGCTTGTAGAGTAAAGCCAGGTAGAATTATATTCGAAGTTGATGGTGTAACTGAAGAAATCGCAAGAGAGGCTTTATATAAAGCTTCTGCTAAACTACCTATAAAAACAAAATTTGTGAAAAGATAATGGCTAAGAAAAAAGAAGATAAAAAATTGACTAGAGATCAAGCTGAGAAAAAAATTTTAACGCTTAAAAAAGACTTATTTAATATTAGATTTAAAAAAGTGAATAATCAAATAAATAATCCTGCTCAATATAATGAAATTAAGAAAAGTATTGCAAGATTGTATACAAATTTAAAAAACTCAAAATGACAAAAAAAATATTAAAAGGAATAGTAACTAGTGCAAAAAATAATAAAACAATTGTTGTTGAAGTTACAAGAAAGTTTAAGCATCCATTTTACGAAAAAGTTATAAAAAGATCAAAAAAATATCATGCACATGATGAAAAAAATAAATTTAAGGAAGGCGAAAAGGTTTCAATAATAGAATGCAAACCTTATTCTAAAAAGAAAACTTGGCAGGTTATGGAATAATGATACAAATACAAACAGAATTAACAGTTGCTGATAACACGGGTGCTAGAAGAGTCGAATGTATAAAAGTTCTTGGTGGATCAAAAAGAAGATACGCATCAGTTGGCGATATTATTGTAATTAGTGTTAAGGATGCAATACCAAAAGGAAAAGTTAAAAAAGGAGCAGTACATAAAGCAGTAGTTGTTAGAACAAGAAAAGAAATCTACAGAGATGATGGATCCAAAGTTCAGTTTGATAAAAATGCGGTTGTGCTTACTGATGATAAAGGGGAGCCTATCGGAACAAGAATATTTGGACCAGTTACTAGAGAGTTGAGATCAAGAGGTCATACTAAAATTATATCACTAGCGCCGGAGGTACTTTAAGATGCTTTTAAAAAAAGGAATGCAAGTAAAAGTTATCTCAGGAAAAGATAAAGGTAAAACAGGAGAAATTTTAGAAATAAATAGAAAATTAAATAAAATTAAGATTAAATCTATTGGAATGATAAAGCGACATACAAAACCAACTAAGGAAAATAAAGGTGGAATTATTTCAAAAGAAAGCTTTATACACCAATCAAATATAAAAAATTTAGATAAAGAAAAAAAAGAAAAGAAAATGGTTAATAAAAAATAATGTCGAGATTAAAAATTACATATGAAAAAGAAATAGTTACTAAACTTATGAGTAAACTTTCTTTAAAAAATAAACACGATGTACCGAAAATTATTAAAATAATTCTTAATATGGGTTTAGGTGAAGATGCCTTAGATGGCAAAAAACTAAAAACTTGCTCTGAAGATATGGCTTTAATAGCTGGTCAGAAACCTGTTGTTACAAAATTTAAAAAATCAATCTCAAATTTTAAAACTAGAAAAGGTTCTAATGCTGGTGTTAAAGTAACATTAAGATCAAAAAAAATGTATGAGTTTATTGACCGATTGGTAAATATTGCTTTACCAAGAATAAAAGATTTTAGAGGTTTATCCTCAAAAGGTATAGACAATTCGAATAATTATTCATTCGGAATTAAAGAGCACATTGTATTCCCAGAGGTGAACTTTGATAAAGTTGATAAAATTAGAGGCTTAGATGTCACCATTGTTACATCAAGCAAAAATAAACAAGGAACATTGGAATTATTAAAAGAATTTAATTTTCCATTAAATGAGAAAAAAAACTAAGGATAAAAATGGCTAAAACAAGCGCAATACAAAAAAACTTAAGAAGAATAAAATTAGTGAAAAAGTACGCAAAAAAAAGAGCTGCGTTAAAAAAAATTATTAATAACAGAAAATTGGATTTATCAGAAAGATTTGAGGCTCAATTAAAACTTAACAAGCTCCCAAAAAATTCTGCTAAAATTAGAATTAGGAATAGATGTGAAGTTTCAGGAAGACCTCATGGAGTTTATAGAAAACTAAGAATTTCTAGAATTGCACTCAGAGATATGGCGTCTTCTGGTAAAATTCCTGGAATAACAAAATCAAGCTGGTAGGAGGAAAATGACATTTACAGATCCGATTGGAGATATGTTTGCTAGAATTAGGAACGGTCAAATGAGATCACTTAATTCAGTTGAAATACCTTCGTCAAACTTTAGAAAGAATATATTGCAGATTTTAAAGAATGAAGGATACATTAAAGATTATTTTATAGAAAAAACCGACAACAATAAAACAAGTTTAAAAATTTCACTTAAATATTATGAGGGAGATCCTGTTATTAAAGAAATTAAAAGAATTTCTAAACCCGGTAGACGAGTATATTCAAGAGCTACTAGTATACCAAAAGTAATGAACGGTCTAGGTTTAGCAATTTTATCTACACCTAAAGGAGTTATGAGTGATGCAGAAGCTAGAAAAAATAATGTAGGTGGAGAGGTAATTTGCAGGGTGTTTTAATGTCTAAAATTGGAAAAAAAAATATCGTTATACCAAAAGAGTCATCAATTAAAATTGAAGGGGCTAATTTAACTATTAAAGGTCCTAAAGGCACTAAACAATTAACAATAAATGATAAAATTTTTTCATCCAAACTTAACGATAGTGAATTCAGTTTAGAACCACTAGAAAAAAAAATTACAAAAAAAACCTCAATTATGTGGGGAACCTACAGAAGTTTGATAAATAATGCAATTACAGGAGTCTCTAAAGGTCATGAAAAAACTTTAGAGCTTAGTGGAGTAGGTTTTAGAGCAAATTTAAAAGGAGATGCGTTAAATCTCCAAATTGGGTTTAGTCACGATGTTAATTTTAAAATACCAAAGGATATAAAAATTACAGTAGAGAAACAAACTATAATAAAAATAAGTGGAGTAGATAAAGAACTTGTTACAAAAACTGCTGCAGATATTAAAAATTTAAAACCTGTTGAACCTTATAAAGCAAAAGGTATTAAAGAAAGAGGACAGTTTGTACTAAGAAAAGAGGGAAAAAAGAAATAATGAAAAAAATTAACTCTAAAAATAAAAGAAAATTAAGAAATAGAAAAAAATTGAAAAAAGTAAACCAAAACAGATATAGGATATGCGTATCTAAATCTCTTAATAATCTCTCTGCGCAGATTGTTGATGATAAACAAAAAAAAACGTTAGTTTCTGCATCTTCTATTGAAAAAGAAATTAAATCAAAAAAGATTAAAAAAATGGATAAATCGAATTTGATTGGTGAAATTTTGGCTAAGAGAGCAAAGGAAAAAAATATAAGTAAAGTATATTTTGATCGGGGTCAATACAAATATCATGGTAGAGTAAAAACATTTGCTGATACATTAAGAAAAAATGGATTGAAATTTTAATATGACTGAAAATAAAAAAATTGAGAGTGATATAAAAGAAAAGTTGGTTGCTATAAATCGAATTACAAAAGTTGTTAAAGGTGGAAGAAGATTTGGTTTTGCTGCTTTAGTAGTTGTTGGAAATCAAAAAGGTTCCATAGGTATTGGCCAAGGTAAATCCAAACAAGTTCCAGACGCAATAAAAAAAGCAACAGAAGTAGCTAAAAGAAATTTAATTAAAATACCTCTAAAAGAAGGTAGAACACTCCACCATGATGTAAAAGGAAAGAATGGTTCTGGAAAAGTTTTTTTAAGAGCAGCTCCTGCAGGTACTGGTATTATTGCTGGAGGACCAATTAGATCCGTATGTGAGGTTTTAGGTATTCAAGATGTTGTAGCTAAATCACTTGGTTCTTCAAATCCACATAATGTTTTAAAAGCTTGTGTAAATGGATTAAAATCACAAAATTCACCTAAAATACTTTCTGCTATCAGGGGAAAAAAAATATCAGAATTAGTGTTAAAAAGGGAGAATAATTAATGCAACTTAATAATTTAACAAAAAATAATAAAAAAAAAATTAGAGTAGGTCGAGGTATTGGAAGTGGAAGAGGAAAAACTTCATCTAGGGGCCATAAAGGTCAAAAATCAAGATCGGGCGTAGCTATAAAAAGTTTTGAGGGAGGTCAGATGCCTCTATATAGAAGGTTACCTAAAAGAGGTTTTAAAACCCTAAACAAAAATAATACAGCCATTCTAAATCTTTCAAAAATTCAAAAAATATTGGATAAATCAAAAAATGATATCAAGGATGTTTTAGATTTAAAAATATTACAAGAAAAAAATTTAATTAATAAGAAATTTTTAAAATTAAAAATTTTAGGTACAGGTGATATAAAAAAAAATATTCAAATATCTGCTCATTCTGCCTCGAAACAAGCTTTGTCAAAGATTGAAAAAGTAGGTGGTAAAATTAATCTAATTAAAAGATAAATATTTATGTCAAGTGAAACTCTTAATACATCAGGTGCTTTTAGCCAGGCTAAAGACTTAAAAAACAGAATTCTCTTTACTATCTTTATATTAATAATCTATCGACTAGGAACGTATGTTCCATTAGCAGGTATAGATCCGTTAGCATTAAAAGAAGTAATGGACTCAAGTCAAAAAGGATTATTAGGAATGTTTAATATGTTTTCTGGTGGAGCTGTTACTAGAATGGCTATTTTTGCATTAGGTATAATGCCATACATTTCTTCTTCCATAATAGTTCAATTGCTGACTGGTGTTTCTGACTATTTTAAAAATTTGAAAGAACAAGGTGAAATCGGAAGAAAAAAAATTACTCAAATCACAAGATATGGAACCGTTTTAATCGCGTGCCTTCAAGGATATGGAGTTTCAGTAGGTCTTGAAAATGCAGGTAACTTAGTAATTGAACCAGGACTATCTTTCAGAATTATAACTACAATTTCTTTAGTTGCTGGTACAACTTTTTTAATGTGGTTAGGCGAGCAAATTACATTAAGAGGTGTAGGTAATGGTATATCACTAATAATTTTCTCTGGAATTGTTGCAGAAATACCTAGAGCTTTAGCTTCAACTTTTGAATTAGGAAGAACTGGAGCTTTATCTGCACTAATGATTGTTGGAATATTCGTATTAGTAATCTTAACAGTTTTATTTATTGTTTTTTTTGAGAGGGCAATGAGAAAAATATTAATAAATTACCCAAAAAGACAAGTAGGAAATAAAATGTATGGTGGAGAGTCTTCTCATTTACCCCTTAAAATTAACACTGCTGGAGTAATACCAGCAATTTTTGCTTCTGCTTTATTGCTTTTACCTATAACTATTTCTAATTTTGGATTTGCAGAGTCAGATACATTTTTGAAAATATCATCTATGTTTACTCAGGGACAACCTCTTTATATGTTATTATATGCATCTGGAATTATATTTTTCTCTTTTTTTTATACGTCAATAGTTTTTAATCCTAAAGAAACTGCTGAAAATTTAAGAAAGTATGGTGGATATATACCTGGAATAAGACCGGGTGAGAGAACTGCTGAATATATTGATACAATTTTAATGAGGTTAACTACTGTCGGAGCATTATACTTAACATTTGTATGTTTAATGCCAGAGTTTTTAATTGCCAAGTACCCTATACCTTTTTATCTCGGTGGTACATCAATACTTATTGTGGTTGTTGTTGCAATGGATACAGTCACACAAGTTCAAACAAGATTAATGAGCTCACAATATGAGTCTTTAATAAAAAAAACAAAGTTTGGTAAATAATTAGTTAAATGAATATTGTTATCTTTGGGCCACCTGGGGCTGGTAAAGGAACTCAATCAAATTTAATTGCTGAAAAATTTAAACTACATCAATTATCAACTGGAGAACTTTTACGAAAAGAAATAAATGATAAAACCGATTTGGGAAATCAAATTTCGTCAATAATGGTTAAAGGAAATTTAGTTTCAGACAAAATAGTAGGTAATCTTATTGAAAAATATATTTCAAATAAAACTTATAAAAATAGATTGATTTTTGATGGTTATCCAAGAAATTTAATTCAAGCAAAAAATTTAGATTATTTACTACAAAGATATGAACAAAAAATAGATATTGTATTAAGATTAACTGTGTCTCTCAAAACAATAAAAAAAAGAATTTTAGAAAGAAAAATTATTGAAAAAAGGGTAGATGATCTCGAAGAGATTGCCGTTAAAAGATTTGAAACTTATGAGAACAACATCAAGCCAGTAATCGAATTTTACAAACAAACTAATTTATTGAAAGTAGTTAATGGTGAGACAACTATCTCTAAAATAAGCAATGAAATTAGCGGCTTAATAGAGAGTATCAAGGGTTGACTTTAAGAGATTAGACAATATAAATACGCTGATTAGAAAATCATTAATTTATGGCTCGAATTGCAGGGATAAATATTCCACAAAATAAAGTAGTTAGTATAGCACTTACTTATATACATGGAATAGGTTTGTTTTCATCAAAAAAAATCTGTAAAAAATTGGATATTCCATCATCTAAGAGAGTAAATGAGCTATCAGAAGAGCAAGTTTTGAAAATTAGAGAATTTATTGATGCTAATTATAAAGTTGAAGGTGACTTGAGAAGGGAAGTTTCAATAAACATAAAGAGGCTAGTTGATCTTGCGTGTTATAGAGGTTCTAGGCATAAAAAAAAATTACCAGTACGTGGTCAGAGAACCCAATGTAACGCTAGAACAAGAAAAGGTAAAGCTATTGCAATAGCTGGTAAAAAATTAACACCCCTGAAAAAATAAAATTTATGAGTAAAAAAAAAGAAAATATCAATAAAAAAGTTGATGCCAAAGAAACTAAAGTAGATGTTAAAAAAATTAGTTCATTCAAGAAAAAGAAAAAAGTTAAAAAAAATATTTCTTCTGGAATTGCATATGTTTATTCAACATTTAACAACACAATAATTTCAATTGCAGATGATAGTGGAAACGTTGTTTCGTGGTCTTCTGCTGGCTCAAAAGGTTTTAAAGGTTCGAGGAAATCTACACCTTATGCTGCACAGGTTGCTGCTGATGATGCAGGAGCTAAAGCATTTGAGCAAGGTATGAGAACATTAACTGTTCAAGTGAAAGGACCTGGTTCTGGAAGAGAAACAGCCTTAAGATCATTACAATCAAGAGGATTTAAAATTTTATCAATAAAAGACACCACACCAATGCCACATAATGGAGCAAGACCACCAAAAAGAAGGAGAGTATAATGCAAACTACATCAAATATTATAGATAAAAATTGGAAAGCTCTAATTAAACCAAATAAGTTAGATATCACAAGCAATGAAGACAAAACAATCGCAAAAGTAATTGCAGAACCACTTGAAAAAGGTTTTGGACAAACAATCGGAAACTCACTTAGAAGAATACTATTATCATCTATACAAGGTGCAGCTGTAACAGCAATTCAAATTGACGGAGTTTTGCACGAATTCTCATCTATCAAAGGTGTAAGAGAAGATGTTACAGATATTGTTTTAAATGTTAAAAATTTGGCAATTAAATCCTCATCTTCAAATCCGAAGAAAATCATTTTAGATATAAAAGGACCAAAAGAGGTTAAAGCAAAAGATATTACGTTGGTACCTGATATTGAAATATTGAATCCAGAACAAACTATTTGTAACTTAGATGAAAAAACTCAATTTCATATGGAACTTATGGTTAGTACTGGTAAAGGTTACGTACAAGCACCAAAAAATAAGACCGATGATAGTCCGCTTGGTTTAATTTCTATAGACTCTCTTTTTAGTCCTGTAAAAAAAGTTTCTTTTTCAGTTGAAAACACAAGAGCAGGAAGTGCTCTAGACTATGATAAATTAATAATGACAGTTGAAACTAATGGAACCGTAGATGCAGAAGACGCGATAGCTTATTCAGCTAGAATTTTTCAAGATCAGTTATCAATGTTTGTTAATTTTGAAGATCCACAAGAGGTTATTAAAGAGGTAAAATCAGCTGAACCAGAATTCAATAGAAACCTATTGAAGAGAGTTGAAGAACTTGAGTTATCTGTCAGATCGATGAATTGTTTGAAAAATGATAATATTATTTATATAGGCGATTTAGTTCAGAAAACAGAACCAGAAATGTTGAGGACCCCTAATTTTGGAAGGAAATCACTTAATGAAATTAAAGAAGTGTTAAATACTATGTCTTTATACCTAGGGATGGAAATACCTAATTGGCCTCCTGATAACATAGCTGAGCTCTCAAAAAATTTAGAGGAAAATAATTACTAATGAGACACGGTTTAGGTTACAGAAAATTGAACAAAACCGGTGAGCATCGTAAGGCTTTGTTCAAAAATATGCTCAATTCTTTAATTAAGTATGAGCAAATAATCACAACTCTACCTAAAGCTAAAGAACTAAAACCGCAAATAGATAAAGTCATCACTATAGGTAAAAAAAATATTTTAAGTAATAAAAAAAGATTGTTTTCAAAATTACAAGATAAAAAATCTGTAACTAAAGTATTTAGCGAATTATCAAAAAGATACAGTTCAAGGAAAGGTGGTTATTCAAGAGTTTTGAAGGCTGGGTATAGAATAGGTGATGATGCTCCAATGGCTGTTATCGAATTAGTAGATAGAAATCCCGATGCAAAAAAAGTAGACAAACCAAAAAAAACTGAGACGAAAGAAAAGAAAAAAGAAGCTCAAGCTGAGCCAAAAGTATCAAGTAAATAAACTAAGCTTTAATGCCTAAATCCTATACTGTAGACGATGATTATAATGACTCACGTCTCGATAAATGGTTCAAAAATAAAGTAATTAATTTACCACACTCTTTATTGGAAAAAATACTAAGACAAAACAAAATTAAAGTTAATAAAAAAAAAACTAAATCATCTTATAGACTTCA
>CEQL01022802.1_pt1 | contig 12303 bp, 22 predicted proteins | sample 356281 | NCBI WGS metagenome assembly CEQL01 (sample SAMEA2621203, study PRJEB7988) | marine metagenome | biome: marine biome (ENVO:00000447); feature: surface water layer (ENVO:00002042); material: "saline water (ENVO:00002010), including plankton (ENVO:xxxxxxxx)" | depth 5 m
CCTTTCTTCTTGTCGAAGTGAGTATTACCAATCAAAGTGGAACGAGGGTCTTGTGTCGCTCCTAAGTTAAAGTAGAAGTCAGGTCTGTCAAGTGAATTCACAAGTGACTTAGCTGCCATTGTCTTACCACAACCAGCGGGACCCGTCATCAAAATATTCTTTCCACGAACGGCGGAACGAACCAAGTACTTCCACTTCAATTCTTTCATGACCAAACCTTTTGGTTTGAGATTATAAGAAGAGTGGATGAAGTTCAGAACTTCAGCGTGGTCTGAAGGAACATCAACTGATGATACATCAGGAACGATAACTTGTTCGAATTGACTCATTGGAACCTTCCACCAATAAACCCTATCGTTTTTACCGATTCTTCTTTCAAGTGCCATTCCAGCTTCATAAGCTGACTTCCTTGTTGAAGTGATAATTTCAGAGGTAAGTTTATTACCATCCCTATCAAAAGCGTTAAACCTATTACCACTTTTTTCAATTTTTACGATTGTATTTGTATTCATATTTTAAAACCCTTTGTTTTAGTTAGTTAGTTGTTTCTCTCATTACTCTTGATCTTACGAATAAAAGCGTATATAAGTCAAGGCTTTTTTTCATTTTTTTTAATTTTTTTTTCAAGATTTCCAAAATCTAATTCTATAACTTGTTGTCGCGAATGCTTCCCAAGTACATTCACTCCACATACATACCCAATATTGTTCAAAATGTTTCCGAGTGGATGGAATCATTTTCCACCCACAAGGACACATTGGTGTATTATGTTTTTTATTGTGTAACCATTTTCTGATAAAGTTAATCATTACTTCTGTAAGAATTTCTTATTCATAGTTTTTGATACTGACATTACAGAAGTTATATCGATGTATTCAGCGTCCTTACCATACATAGTTTGAAATGACTTTGAGTCTCTATCCATATTCCAATCTGAATCACTAACAAAATAAGATAATACTTTGATTCCACGATTACGAATTTCCTTGACCATTTTACGAGTGTGGTTGAGTGCGACATCACCATGATAATCAACTTCGTTATTACCAAACATCGGCATCCCATCGGAAAAGTTTAGGAAGTAAGATTCCTTATCATTCGAACTTGGAACAATATCATTCATAATGGCTTCGTAACATAGACCTTCAGGTGTTGTACCTGCGACAGTTAAGTACTTGAATAAAGTTTTTACTTTGATGAATGAATCTTTACGAGAATCATAAGCGATTAAGATAAGTGGTTTAGTTGTATCACCTCTACGAGTACGACCATTACTACTTGTTTGTGTGGTACGGAAACTCACAACAACATCAACATTGTTAATCATGTCAATAGCTTTTGTCATAGCGACTACAGACTTCATTGTGTTAGTCCATTTTCTACCACCCATAGAACCACTAGCGTCGATTGAGATGTGAAGGAAAGCGTCTGAGTATTCCTCAACAAAACTATTAGAGAAAACTCTGTCATTACCAAAACCCAACTCAGCGACTAATCTCTTATCAATACGACCACTATCCAAACGAGTCCACTTAGTCTCACGAGACTCACCACGAACTTGTAACTTACGACCCAAGACAGTACCAAGTCTGATACCCTCAGCGATGTAATCTTTTTCATATCCATTTTCAACATTATCATCGTATCTATCACCATTCCACTTAGATATCATTGAGATAGTATTACTATCTATAAGTGACTTTGTAAATTCACGAACAACAATACACTTGGTATTCATCTTTCTACCATCCCAACTCTTGAGTCCATCACCAACTTCGACATAACTCATACCACTTGACTCAATTGTTTGTAAGTCTTGAAGTTCTTTTTTGGTAACATTCTTCTTGGAAGTTTTACCACTCATGAAATCTTTTTGTTTCTTGATTGCGTTTTCAAGTTGTTTCTTCTGTTGAGGAGAAAGTAAATCTTTATCTGAAGGTGTCTCAGGAACTTTTTCTTCTTTAGGTTCAGGTTTTGGTTGAGACTTCATCTCACCATTTTCAATCGAATCCAATAAGTCTTGAAAATCTTCATCGGAAATAGGTTCATCAGAAGAACCACCACTACCACTATTACCACCCATATCAGATTCTTGACCACTATCTTTAGCTGGTTCATAAGACTCTTCTCCATCTTCATTGACCTTGACCTCAGCGTCAGGTAGATTCTTGAAAATCACATTCATGATATCTTGAGCGATTCCGAAAGCGTCTTCAGTATTATTAAGTCTTGAAATATTCTTTAAGTCGATAGTGTTCCAAATCTCACGAAGACCATTAAGTGATGATAGGTTAGTATTCTTGTTTGTAAGGTTGATGATACGGAACATATAAGATTCCATAGTCTCATCAGTATACTCATCAGTACCAAGTGCTTTATCAATTACTTTAGAATGAAAGTACTTGTCATACATTGAATGATAATAACCCTTGTAACCCGGAGAGGAAGTAAATATAATGTTGTCGATTCTTCTATCCTCAACATAGTTAAGTAAATTCTTTACGGTTCCGATTACATCATTTTTGGAATAACCTTTAGTTTCACCAATGTGAAATAATTCTTGTCTGATTGAATGTTCCAAACCTTTCAACCAATCAAAATCTGAATGAACGATATGTGAACCTTCATGAAGTGCTAATCCAACAGACGGGTCAAAAGACTTGTCATCCATTTTAGCGGAGATAACAACTTTCTTACCATCTGTATAAGAATCACCACTTGATTTGAAAGTAACAGGAATATCTTTTTCTGTAACGATACGAACAAAGTTTGCGATTGCTCTTCTGTAAGAACTAAGAGCGATTAAGTCTGTTTTTGGTTTGACATCTTCCTCATCATCAAAGATAGAAGTGTGTCTATCAAATTGGTCATCTAACCAAAAAGAAGAGTAGTTGTTAGAACTACTATATAGACTTCTCGAAGTATTGAAGTGTTTTAAGTTTTTCATATTTCCTCTCATATTATAACTGATCTTACGAAAAAAAGCGTATATAAGTCAAGTACTTTTTTCATTTTTTTTAACTTTTTTTTCATACTAGATCTTACGAAAAAAAACATATATTTGTCAAGTATTTTTTTTATTATTTTACTATATATTATTACTAATAAGTACCCTTTGGGACGGAAATAGTATATACTATCGGAGTCGTCCTTCTTGTATTGAATCATCAATGGTTTTAGTAATCTCATATGTACTATTAGGAAACCTACCTAAATTTAATTTACTAAATACTCTCAATTCATCATTTACAAATACCTCAAATGCACCACCACTTGCCTCAATGAGTTTTATTTCGAACTCATCAAAGACACCATCGTAATGGTTTTTTAATTCATCTCTCAAACTGAGAGCTCTTGGTTGGTAATTTCAAGATGTACAATAATGTATTTCTATTTTCATTTTATTTCTCCTTATTGAACTCTTTTAAATGTATCCCAATCGGGACCCCAAACTTGTGATGGTATCTTAACCATGTAATAAGCTTTACTATTTATTGTGAATATTCCATTTCTCTCAGTTGGATTTATTTCTTCAAAGGCTGCCCTTCTTATAAACAATTGTTTCATCTCTTCCCTTTCCCAATGTTCCATGTGTTTAATTGAAATTGGTTCTATAATTTCAATCTCTAACCAACATTCATATCCAACTGCCTCTGATAAAACCATCGTGTATGGTACAACTTCGGGTCTAACTTGAAATGCTCCAATTTGATATTTGTAATCATCGTAATTATAATTTTCTTGTCCATTTATTTTATTCATACAAAAAATAAATCCAACTACAATCCAAATTATAATGGATGATTTTTTAGGTAGTAAGTTTTTCATTAGTTTAACTCTGGTTTAATTTCGTAATTATCCAATACTCTAAATGTGAGTATCCATTTTTTATCCTCACCTTCATCCCACTCTTCATAGGACTCAAGTAGGCAATTATCTGTTGTCATTCTTTGGACAACATTATCTTGTTGTTCTTTTTTATTACAGATGATATAAATTAAATCACCATCTGTTTTTACCATGACCATATTATCATGTTTGTTATAGATTACATTATCCTTCATAATCTCCATGTAATGGTTTGTTCAACACTCTTAAATACATATCGAAATCCCAACCTTCTTTTTTATCTATCCTTCTAACAATTAATTCATCGTCTCGAATGTGTACCTTAAATTTATAATTATTACTAACTTTGACTAAATCATTAAGTGAATTTTTTATGGATTCACCAAAGTGATATTGTTGACTTGATATAGGTCTTGGTATCGGAGTGTTTCCAATAAAAGAAATTCTTTCATCTAATTTAATTATCTTTGTGTCTTGATTTGATTTTCCAACCTTAACTATTTTTTTTCTATGTAGTAGTTGTAATTCTCTTTCTTGATTTTTACTCAATTCAAAGTTGTGACAATTACTCTCTTTACTATAAGGTGGGTCTTTGAGTTCCCACGGTGTTTCATCAAGTCTTATCTCTCTTGCCCTTGAATAATGTCTCAATTGTAAATCAATGTTATTCACAACACCATCTTGTCTAAGTATGTTGATAATGTGTCTAGCTACTCTTAAATCTAAAAAATATCCTTCACCAAACTTTCCTAATCTTAATAATGATGGGTAATCAACCTTACCAAACATTTTTATTTTGTCGTATAAAAAATCTTCGAATTCATCATTGACCAAAACATCATCTTCTAATAAACATAAGTATTCGATTTCATTTTCAATCTGATAAGTAAAAATGTCAAACTTTGTAATCCAATTAGCAAACGCACCGAAGTACTTACCGTATGGTAATAAAGTTTGATATGGGACATCAATTCTTATAAAATTCTTTAAAGTTTCTTCATAATCATTCCCATCAATCGCTTTCCAAATTGTTAAATTTGATAAAGTTTTTTTATTTTTCTGTACCCATCGATTTCTATTTTCATCTCCTAATGTTTGTGTGACGAACTTTATCTTCCGACTCATTTAAATATTTTTTTCCCAATCTTTGAACTTTCAATTTGATTGATAATATCTTTAATATCTTTTAAATCACTTCCAATCTGTTCGAATTGTTTATCTATCCTTGAATCAATATCTGCTATTTCATTATCAAGTATATTTTGTATTTGTGATTTTGAACGAATATCAACATCTTTAATATGGTTGTTAACAACCTCAATAGTTTCCTTCATTTTCAAATCATTACTGAGTGCTAAATCCCATTGTTGTTCAAGTATTGTTAATCCACCTTCAATCCGTTTTAGAGCTTCATCTACATCTTGTCCCTTTTCAATTATCTTACTTAACCTTGTCATATCATCAAGAATCTTTCTCAACTCTGAAACATAAAATCTAATCGTCTTTGGATTCGATACCTCTACAAATTGTTCAACATCAGCATTTATCTTGTCCCATTTTTCAGTATATTTAATATATTCTTTTTCCATGTTCATCCAACTATAGTATGTTCCAGCAATGAAACACACCACACCGAATAAAACTGATAAAATGAATCCTAAATTTTTTGACATATTAATCTCCTATTGTTTGTCAATTTCTTCTCCATATAGAGTCCACCTTTTTATAGTCGGTTCGGGATCTGGAATCTCGGTTTCAACCACAGAATAGATTTCACCTTTGAATGAACTAAGATGGAATTCTGTTATCCGACCACCTGATTTCTGAAATACATATTCTAAACCATCTGTCAATGATGGGAATAGTTCTGACCTTGCATCTTGTGCATCAGCCCATTGGTCACCCGGTGGGACTCTTTTTAATACTAAAGTTTTTTCTGTTTCTACAGCCATTATATAACATCTCCTTTTTTCATAGATTCTAATAGAGTTAATGTGATATGGTTATATTCAGGATATTTTGATAAAGTTGAAATTAAATTGGTTAGATACTCAGTTGGTACGAATTCCAACTCTTCGTTAATCATCATTTCAGTAGCCTTAAAAAAGGATTCTACTGCCTTCTTTACATCTTCAGGAAAATGTTCTTGAACTTTATAATCTCCTTTCGACACTCTGTCCATAACTCGTTTTACTTTTTCATCCATACATATAACTATCTTAGTTTTATGTAAATCTTATCTTTATGTCTGCCATAAGAAGCAGTTATTGCTACTGTTTTACCTTTCATCTCAGGTAAAGGCCCGAACATGGTATTTACTCTTCCATTACTTGAATATGTATATGGGTTCACAACCTTGAATTCATCTTTCGCGAATCCGTTACTCCACCAATACTTTCTATCGGTTTTCCAAACAACCCTCTGATATCCACCATCTTGGATTTTACCAGTCAACCTTACAAGAGTTTGTCTACTACCATTAAGTTTGAGAACATAAGTTTTCTTACCCACTTTCTTCAAACCATAGGAACCAACAGGTTCTATTTCTATTTGTGAATATAACGCACTTGTGGTAAGTACGAGATATAACCATTTTTTCATTTGTAACCTCAATTAGTTTATTATAAGAACTTACAAAATTTTTAATTAAAAGTCAAGTGTTATTTTAATGTTGGTGCAATATTGATATACAATATTAGTGCTGCTAATATCAATGATACAATTATTCTTTGATTTGGTATTTCACCCAAAACCAATGTTGTCATGACACCAAATATAATAGTTGCTATTCCAAATCCAATTGGTCTGACACTCCAATACGAATTAAAATACTCATAGAAATATTTTGTTGAGTAAAAGAACGCAAAACTTATTGGGATACCACCAAGTAAAACCCACCACAAACTTTTTGCCCAATCCCATTTAAATTGTGCATTCATGTGAAACCAAGCTATTGTATTACCTATAATACTTAAAAATAGGGCCCAAAATAATTTCCATCCCATCAGTTCTTTCCGAATAAGTCTGAGAGTTTGTCACCAAGTTCTTTTGCTAATTCGTCACCTGTAATTTGTTCTTCAGTAATTTCTTCTTGTTCCTCGAATGAATTACCTATCTCAGGATTGTGAACTCGATGTTTTAAATCTGAATTTATAAAATAACAATTATAACAATAGAACTTTATATTAGATGGTTTTTTATTCTGTACATCACCATCTATAAAATGTATTACTAATGGACTTAACATATCTGATTTTCTATATTCAGAATATCCACAACCACTACATCTTTGTGGTTTTACAAATTCCTTAATCAATTCTTTTTGTAATTCTATTTCCTTATCCAACGGCTTCTTACCATTCCAAGTAAATTTTCTTACTCTTGTAATTCCAGCATTACTTGGGTTGGGTTTCCATAAATCATATTGTTTAGCATACTTTTTGAATGTATTGTAAGCTACATGAAGTGATTGGGCTGCCTTTGTCATACTATCGTTCTCTTGAATAGCCCTTTCAATTTTATGTTTGGGTATTGGTTTATGTAGGTAAGGATTGAATCCTTGTTTACCTATTTGTGGCATTATTCTTCTCTCCCATCAGCATCGTCCCAATATCTTTCTATCTTATCTTCGGCAGATTCGTCATCACCCATGTGGTCGATACCATAATTAAAATAATCATTTACATATCTTTGTATATCTTTTGAACTTATATAGAGGCCTGTCATACTTTCTCTTGGTTTATATTTGATATTTCTAAAATCAGAATTATCTTTTTGTATTCTTTTAAAGATGTAATCTCCAAGTTTATTTATCATATATTATATTCAGAGCTTCTTCAATAGTATCAACTCTATTTTTAGCCTTTAATTTTTCATTCCATTTTTGGTTCATCAATATAAAATTATTGTCACTACCTCGACCATTTCTCCATGCCGTCCAATTCTCAGGTGAATCATCAATTAAGAAATCACATTCAACCATCCACTTTTTCTCTCCTCTACGGAAATAAACTGTTTCAAAATTAAGTTGGTGTTTACCTAACCAAGTCAAAGTGTGATGTGAACACGATGGATGTTGTGATGTCACACATACAAAATCATGTTCTTGTTTTTGAATTTCTTTTCTTAAATAATCTACATTATCTTGATAGGGTAATCCATCAGCTAAAATTTCCTTTCCAGCATCTATACGATATAATTGTTTAATCTCTTCATCTGTAGCATTAAAACTCTTTTCTAATTCCCAATTCTCTTCAATTGATACAAATGAATCAGAATCATTCTTTATCAACCAATCAGGATGGTCTCTTTCAATTACCCTAAATAAATCTTGTGGGAAGTCTCGTAACACACCATCTACATCTACACCAATTTTATATTTCATTTTTTATTCCTTTCTTGTATTTGTAGTACCTTAATCATTTCATCCCATCTTCTATCTCTTTCATCTCTTTTCTTTTGTACATCAGGCCCCCAATTATCCATGAACTCCTTTATAGTTTTTTCTAAGTTCTCTACTTTCTTTTCAAGAACGGCAATCGCTAATTCATTACTTATTTTATTTTTCATTAGTTTGTCTCAAAGTTATTCCAATTATCTGTTTCCATTTCTTCCAATAAAGCCTCAATAACTTCTTTGGCTACATTGTGATTAAATGATATACCTTTTTTGGTCGGTCTATATTCTTGGGTATCCTTATCTAAATAGTAAACCCTACAATCAAGAAATTTGTTTCCTTTGTATTCTTTATTTTCAATTCGAATAATCTCTTGACTATTTTTCTTTATTTCTTTCATTCTTTCTCCTGAATCTTTCTCTATAAGCTTTTTTATCTACTTTTGAACAAATAGCTAAGTTCATCGTAAATCTTTCGTGGGGAATATCATTCTCAGCCTTATGGTATGTTGCACCAACATCACCACCTTTTCTCACAAATATAAATGCACGATTTGGTTTCCATTCAATGGTTTTTCTGACAATCATTGGTTCACCCTCTTTTACTCTTTCCAATAATGTTGTACCAACACCATGACTTGATATATAATAAACTACGCTCATTATCTTTGCTGCACTATCGGGATGTACATTCCTATAGTTTTTATCATATGGAAGTGTGTTTCTCCACTCAAAAATAATATTATCAACCAAATCACTCTTATCAAGACCATGATTGATATCATGATAATAATCATCCCATATTTTAACCACACTACTTAGGATTCTACCCTCAAATCTGCTTTTATCTGGTAAGTCATCGAACTGATATACTCTCCTACCACCATCCCCTCTAAAGGTAAATCCGAGTTCCGAGTTCTCTTCACGATAATTCTTTGATAAAACTGCAAAATCATCCTTGTCGATGAAATCATCAACTACTAAATGTGTCCAAGGTTTATCATATCTCGTTACTTTCATATTAACCAATTAAATCTTCCATATCATCTTCCCATCGACCTTCGTGAAATCCATCGGCAAAATGTTTTACTTTTTGTGGATACTTTATCAGTTCTATACTATTACCACTTGGGTCTTTGATGTACCTACTGATACTACCATCACGATGGAGTGTTGATTCTATACCCGGATCTTTAACCTCAAATGCAATGTGAAATGGATGTTCATCATCCACCACCAATGCCAATTTTATATTTTCAAATTGTAACATAGCCCAAGTATCATCACAATATATAATTGAACATCCATGATTTTTTACATACCAATCTGCTGACTCTCTTACATCATCAACTGTAATCGCAACATGGTCTATCCTTCTCATAAATATGCCCTCGGTGATGGAATGTCATTATAATGGTCTGTCAAATGTATTGACTTGTACTTATCAACAGCTAGTTCTTTATGTTTGGCTTCAATCATAACATCAATGTCATTACCATAATTATCAATGTAATCATACACATAATCAGAATGGGCTTGGGGTCTAATTGATTCGTCAAGTTGTTCGGTACTGCGACTCTCGCTGTAGTGTACAACAGGTGTGATACCTTTCGGCCAAGTTGATATAGCCATTTCAAGTGCTTCTCGTTCAGACATACCACCATCACAAAACCTATGGTGGTGATAATCAAAAACAATAGGAACACCACATTGTTTGTAAATTCCATAATATAAATCCTTTACTGAATACATTGATGCTTTGTCATCGTTCTCAAGTGTCAATCTACTACTGACACTCTCAGGAACTCTTGGGAAGTTCTTGACAAATCGTTTCATGGAGGCTTCCTTATCTCCGTAAGCTCCACCCAAGTGAATGTTAATCTTGTTGTATGGTGTTCTTGATAATCCCATCATGTCAAACTCATCACCATGAATGGTCAAGTCCTTGATACAATTTTCCACGACCTCTTCTTTTGGACTCACCAATACATTGAAAGGGCCGGGATGTGAAGTCAACCTAACATCGTGTGTTTTAGCCATAGTACCAGCTGAATGAAACCATTGTTTAATTTGGTCGATGTCTTTTAGGTCATCCCAATCATACTCTGTCTTCCACGGTGCCAATCCACTACTTAATCGGTAGAAATCATAACCATTCAAAACATTCCAACTAATGATACCATTCAAATCTTTTACATTAGCTAATGTAAGTTCACTAGCGTAATCTACACCTTTGGTGTCGAATGTTCTCCGAATCATACTACGACCTGTAGTGATTGGTTGAACACCCTTTTCCTTACCACCATATTTCTGTGGGTACGAAAGTTGCATACTAATACAAGCGTAACCGTATCTCATTTTTTATCCTTATTTAAATTTCTTGGTTTACCATTTGAAAATAAACTCTTAAATGTTGGTGGTAGATATCTGTCTAAATAGTTATCTACGATTATAAAGTGATAAAACAATATTGCAGGAATCATAATAATTATTGCTATTATTATTGCCAATACTTCATTACTCATTTAAACCTCTTATTTTTCATTCTTAGAATTTACAAATTATTTTGGATAAAGTCAAGTAGTTTATCTGCTAAAATTTTATGTGATTCTTCGTTTGGGTGACCATACTGTTTTTTTCTATTATGTCTTTTATCATACATACTCCATGTTTCACCTAATCTATTGAACCTTAAAAAATTAAAATGTTTCTCGAAGTGATTAATACCATTACATAATGAACTTAATAAAATCATCTCACTATCTTGATTAGTTTGTTTTATAAATGATTCTAACATTTTTAAATTACGAAATAATTTCTCGATATCCTTACTTTCGGTATAATATTTTTTCATGTATGTTCTAAACGCGTTCCAACAATTATATTCTTCCATTTTTGTCAATCCTTTATCTTGGAACATCGACCTGGCATGTGGAAAATTAAGTTTTAAATATTTTTCTTCTTTAGGACTCCATAACTCATTTCTCGTTAATTCCGATAATCCCAAAATCACCAATAATTTTTGACCTTTTCGTATACTTTTGTTTACAAAATTAAAAGTTTTTCTAATTATCTTATCATTACCAGCTCCACCCACTGCATCATTGAAATAAGGTATATTGGTTCTTTCAGACATTATCTCTGTAAATCTATTTTCTACATATTTTTCTCGTTCATCTCCAAAATTCAGACCATTTAACTCACTTCCTTGAATGTAACTACAACCCATTGCGTATATTAAGTCAAATTGTTTCATTGATTTATTTTCCTGTGCTTCCAAATCCACCATCTCCTCTTTCAGTAACATCCAACTCGTCTACCACTTCGATACTAATTGGTTTTAGAGATGGATGTACCAATTGAAACAATCTTTCTCCATTCTTTATTATGTAATCTTCGTTTGAACGATTATCTATCGGAACCATAATACGACCACGATATCCACTATCAATAATACCAATGTTATTAGCCTGTCTCAATGGTGTTCTAAATATACTACTTCTTGGAACCAACATAAAACTGGCTGGTTCTTCAAACAAAGAACCATCTTCCAATTCATATACATGAACCATCTTACAATTTATTTCGAAGTCTACCAGCATGGTTTCACCTCTTGGAACACGAACCATGTTTGGAAAGAATAAATCCACTCCCGCATCTCCATCGAGATTTATCTTACTATTATAGAATTTTTTTCTATGGATAGGTTTTACATATAATCTAATGAAGTCCATTATTTCCTCTTCTTTATATCTTGATTTGTTTTTTCTCTGTGACATGGTTTACATAAGGTTTGCATATTATCCAAACCATAGTAACTCCAATCCAACTTACTTTTCTTCACACCCTTCTGTTCCAACAAAGGTTTGATGTGGTCTAAGTCCCAACCCCTTCTCGTACATTGTTTACCACATGAATTACACTTACCTCTATCTCGTAACCAAACATGCCGTCTTGCTTCACCTGAGTGGTAGATAATCATGTACTTGGTAGCACAATCTTCATGCCATGATTTCCTCATATTGATTTCCTTACCTCGTCTTTCGGTTGGTGTCTTGG
>CEQL01340009.1_pt1 | contig 12230 bp, 11 predicted proteins | sample 356281 | NCBI WGS metagenome assembly CEQL01 (sample SAMEA2621203, study PRJEB7988) | marine metagenome | biome: marine biome (ENVO:00000447); feature: surface water layer (ENVO:00002042); material: "saline water (ENVO:00002010), including plankton (ENVO:xxxxxxxx)" | depth 5 m
TACCTCCGGTTACTAGTATAGTTTTATTATTTAGCATATTTATCTCCCCTCTACTTTATGCTCCAACAATTAACTCAGAAATACTTTATATTTTTTAATAATTATAAGTCTAAGAAAACTTTAAACCTCTGGATAATATTCGATTAAAAATATTTCTAATTCTATTAATAGAGATATAATTTAGTTTTATACAAGATATGGCAAACAAAAATATTAGTAATAATTTTATGATAATTTTTACCATGAAGTTTACTGCAACTGCCATAGTTGGATATACCATTGCTGTGAAAACCAAAATTAGTATATAAAGGCCTACTAACTTACTAATTTGTAGAGGAAGAGGATATAATCTTAAACCATGATATAGACTAAATATATTTCCACATAAAGCAGCAATTGCTGTTGCAATAGCAGCGCCAATAGCACCAAATTTTGGAATTAATAAAATATTGAACAATATATTGATTATTAAACTTAGTACAATGATTGGAATTTCATAATACAATTTCTCTACAAACATACGCTGATTACTCGCAAGTATGCCTGGAATAGCAAACAAGTAGTAGTACACATATGCAGGTACAACATACATAGAAGGATAATATTCTTCTGTGGTTAATAGTTTGATCATTTCCTCGGAGAAGCAGATAATTACAAATCCACTAAACATGAATAAAAAACACAACTCATAAAAACGTTCTATTATCTCTTTTTTTGCCTCAACTGTATTCTGATGTGCCTTTTTTAGAAAAAACGGACCAAAGACTTTGTCTACAGAAGACATAACCATTTTTATAATGGCTGCAAATCTTGCCCCAAAAGTGTAATAGCCCACGGACGTCAGACCAGTCAATTTATTGAGAAAAATTTTATCAAAAGAAGAATAGGCCATTCCAATAAGCAACGTAGGAACCTGAGGATAAGAATAATGAAGTGATTTTTTTAGACTGGAAGAGGACAATCGAATCCCAAGAAAATCTTTTGTAAGAATGATAAGAAAAACAAATATAATTCCTTGACTTATTAGAGCCGAATAAATAAGCGCCAAATATGCTAAAGAATGTATAAATATAAAATAAAATGATAATGCCGTTCTAATAACAGTTCCAGATATAGTAACGATACAATACGTTACAGAACGCGTCTGCGCCATTAATATGTGCGTAAAATAAGTACAAAAATAATTTATGCATCCATTCAAAAAGGATAGCCGAATAATCATTTCGGTCATTTGGCCATCAAAAAACATTGATGATAACCAACTTGCCATATGAGTAATGAGTAAGCCAAATATCAGAAAAATAAAAAGATTAAACGAAAAATTGGTCGAATTAAGAATTTTGAATCTCTCAATGGTATCTTTATACTTAAAATAGTACCGATATGTTGCATCATGGAGACTAATAGAAAATAAACCTGCTGAAATTTGACCGAACATCACAAATAAGGCCATAACACCGTAATCAGCTGGCGAAAGATATTTAGTAAAAATTGGCAGGGTAACAAATGAGATAGCAATAGACCCAACATTCGCTAAAAAGTATATTGAAGAATCTTTTAAAAAACTATTCTGTTTATTTTTTGTCTTATGAATGATTATGAATAGTTGAGTTAGGTTTTAAGGAATTAGCAATATTAATAGTTTGTCATTTAGGATTTAAAAAAGTTTTCATCAAATTTTTTATAATTATGATAGTATTCAGATAAAGGTTTAGCTTTCCTTATTGGTTTAGCAATCGTGTGTTATCTTCTTAAGAGTTGAAGTTGTAGCATAAAAAATGTTCTTCGATATCAGTAATATTTTTTTAAACTAATTCTATATGGGAGTTATTGGTAATTAACATTAGATAATTATTGATGGATAGATCGATTGGCCCTGTAAATCTCACAGATATTCATCTATCATATTTCTAATGTATATATGCGGTGGACAATCTGGATCATTATTCATTAAGTAAGATGCATAATCCTTCGTGCGCTTTATGTATTCTTCTTGAGGCTCACGGATGAGTTCATTTAACCGCTTTTTATAATCCTCATAATTTGGTTCATGAAATGTTATCATTGGATCGTAGTTAAAAACATCAGTATAGTCTTTGTTCCTTGTAAAATCTGCTAGAAGTATTTTACTTCCCCAACCAAAAGCTTCAATGTTTGCAGTTGACATAAGTCCTACTACTACTTCACTCATTTCCATACTAGAATAAGTGGACATTTTTTTTATATCATGAAAAATATACTCTACACTATCTCCAAAGAATTTCTGGAAATATTCTTTTTCATCATTATAGCCCATGGGATTTCTCATAAATATTGCTGCACTTATTTTGTACTCCTGAATATATTTATTCAAAAAAGTATACAATAAATCAAGGCTCTGATTCATTTTTTGAATTCTTAAAGTAGGATTTTCACGAAATGGGATGTATTCAGATACAATACCAAGCTTATATTTTTTGGTGTTTATTCCTTTGCTTTTATACTTATAATAACCAGCTTTAAGTGAACCGATTGGGTGGTAATTATTGATTGCATGACCACTTTTCATATACCTAGCCTTTGTATATTCTCCGTGGCAAAAGTAATGATTCATATATGTCTTTGTTTTTTTTATATCTGCTGACATAACGGTACCATTTTGAATAACAAAAAATTGAGCTTTCTTATAATACTTACAAAGCTTATGGAAATCAGTTGAATTATGAATAAATGTAATCGCAATTTTAGGTTTTATATAGTAAAAACAACTCAGTAAATAAATAAACCGAAGTTGACTAGCAATTCCTCTGATGTATTTGTAGCCTGATAGATTTATTCTACTATTAAATTGTAATTTATACTTTCTTATCTGTCTCCAATTAAAAATCTGTCTCCAATTAAAAATATGAAGTAGTTTGCAAAAATGATAAATAATTGGGATGCTTATATATATATTTTCAGGTCTTACATCAAAAATAAGCGAAGAACGTTTAGTTAGAATATAATCAGTAATTACATAACTATTTGTCCTATCAAAAACAACAATATCGCTCTGAGGCGGAGAACAAAGATATATGCGTCTATTATAAAACTTCAAATAGTTGAATCTGTAATTTTAATATTATAAAACACTAATTGTATCGTAGTACTTCATGTTTGAAAGATGTTTTTAAACACTAAATTGATTGTTTCAATTATTTTTAAACGATCTTTTGATGCGGTTGCAATAATAGCAACATCAACCTTACTGGTTAAATTGTTTATAGATTTAGAAAAATTGATATTAGCATAATTAGAAAAACATATCGATTCATCACTTGCATTGTTGAAGGCTCAAGTAGATTTATCTACAACAAAAATTTCTAATGGTAAATTAGCTGAAACCAAAGATTGTAAATGATAGCTACCAATATTACTAGCACCAATAATTGATAGTTTGAATGTAGACTTAGAAATTAAACCTTGTATTTTTTTAGTGTCTCTACAATAAAATCAATTTTATCTGTTGAAAGATTTGTAGAACTAGGTAAATGAATTGACTGCTTTGAAATTGTAATTGCATTACGAAAATCTTTATTTTCAAATAAATCAGTCAAATGCTCTGCATGATGAACAGGATTAATCATCTGCCTACAATCAATATTATTTTTTTTCATAAAGTCTAAAAAACTATCTCTATCATATTTATCATCTAATGTTAAAGTTATCATCCAATGAACAGGCTCGCACCAATCCGCATATTTACGTAATGATATTCCATCAATATTCGATAGCTTTTCATAGTAAAAATCCATCTGCTCTCTACGAAGAGAAAGGATCTCATCAAGCTTTTCCATTTGAGCCAATCCAATGGCTGCCTGCATGTTTGTCATTCTGTAATTATACCCTAAATCTACATGATAATATTTTTTCTTATGACTCATGCCATGGTCTCTCAATTCTCGACACTTAATCGCCACTTCATCATTATCAGTTAAAACCGCACCACCTTCTCCAGTTGTAATTATCTTGTTTCCAAAAAAACTATAGGCAGAAACATCTCCAAATGTACCTAAAAGTTTATTTTTATAACTTGCCCCCAAACTCTCAGCATTGTCTTCAATAATTTTGAGATTATATTTTTTAGCGATTGCATTTATCTCATCCATGTGCGCAGCATGCCCAAACTGATGAACAATGATAATAGCTTTTGTTTTATCAGTTATGTTTTCTTCAATTAAATTAGGATCAATAGTAAGAGTTTGTGGATCAATATCCACCAATACCAATTTTGCACCTGAAAGAATCACCATATTTGCAGGAGCAATAAAGGTAAGATCTGGACAAATAACTTCATCTCCGGGTCCAATATCTAGTGCCTTTAATGATAAATGCAATGCAGTCGTACAGTTTGAGGTTACAATGGCATGCTCCATGCCATGAAAATCGGCTAAAGCTTTTTCGAACTTTAAAATATATTTACCCTGGCTGGATATCCATGTAGTGTCAATACAATCCATTAGGTATTTTTTTTCGTTACCAGTAATGTAGGGCTCAAATATAGGAATCATAAGAATAATTTTTCAAAAACTGCTTCTGCAATTTGCCAATCATCAACGTCATCCAAGTCAAAATTTTTGATTTTAGGCAATGGTATGGGCAAAATGCCATTTTCAATAATTTCGTTTTTATACCTATCATAACCAACCATATATGAAGGCTTGCCCCAACGCATATTATTTATAGTAGTGAATGTTGGTAAATCTGTTTGTCTATTTATTCCAGAATTCTTCATATCAATGGGATAATGAAATTTTAATACGCCATCATTTTCATATAGTTGCCTATAAAAGATATAATCACTGTCCACTTTCACTGTATCTAAGGCTATGGTTTTAAATTCCCGTGATTTTGCAATTCTATATCCTTCTCTGATTAGCTCTGAATCTATAAAGGGGTTATTGGTTAGAATGCAAACTACGTGGCTCTTATCATTGATATTTAATTTATCAAAGACATATGAATGGGTATCAAAGACATCCGAATCATCGTCTGCTAGATAATCCGGACGCAAACCTGGGATCAAGGCCCCATACTGTTTACCTACCGTTGCGATTTGCTGCGAATCAGTAGAAAGTATTATCTCATCAAATACATTTGCATTTTTAGCATGTTCAAGCGCCCAACCCAGTAGTGGTTTCCCACAAAATTTCTTAATATTCTTTTCAAGTATGCCTTTTGAGCCACCCCTACAACAAATCAAACAAATTACTTTTAAATTCATATTACTTTTTAGCAGTGATCATAAATGTTGGCCCATCTCTATATTCCTTGACAACGTTAATATGCTTAAAACCATGCTTCAACAATAAACCAGAAATCATTTCAGGGCTGTACAATTTAAATATGACTTTGAAAAATGAAGTTTTAAATGTATTTCTTTGATAAAATATATTTTCACGCACAAGATATTTTTGTTCGCTCAGATAATACTTACTTAATACAAAATCAAAAGGATCATGTTCACCAAATTTTTCCCAGTACCTATATATATTATCATGCATGGTATCTAAAATATGTAAGGTTGATTTAAATTCTCTTAATTGTAATAAAATACTACCATTTGGTTTTAATGATTGATAAATCCAATCTAGTGCTTTTTTCTCTGCCTCCTCTGATAATGATGAAAGCATTTGGAATACAATATCAACACCAACAATCAAATCAAAATTATTCATAGGATTAACCTTGAATAGATCCTCATTAATAAAACTTACATTTTTACTTTGATATTGTTTTCTGAACTTTTCAGCAAAATTAAACCTTGATTCAGATATTTCTATACCAATAGCTTCCGAAACAATACCGTCTCGATCCATGGCAATCAATAACTTTCCATTGCCAGATCCAATTTCACATACCTTATTATTCTTCAAATTTTGAAAACAATTGTTTTTAATAAATGATAAATCACTTTCACAGTCATCAAGTTTATTTTTACAATAAGTCTTAAAAGAATTGCTATTAAAACGTGATAAATTTTCTACATCACCATAAGCATTAAGGTTTGGATGAAGACTCATACCACTTTTAATCATACATCACCTCCACTAAGATTTGCCCTTTCATCCAAAACATCAACCAATTCGACTATACACTCATTCATCAAAACCGCATAAGCTACTTTCACAAATCCATCGGGACTCAACAATGGTTTAGAAATAAACGAAATATCAAAATTATTTCTAATTTTATAAAGATAATCTAAATTCTCTACAGTTATAGAAAAATGTGATGCACCAATATCATTTGAAATGACTGGTTCCCTTTTCCTACCCGGATAATTTTTATACTCTAACAATTCGATTCTATTGTTATCTTGAGTACGAAGAATTGCTACATCCATTTCTACATTATCAATACCAGTTAGTTTATCTTGATATCTTCCAGATAAATCACAGTATTTAGCCACTAGTTCACAACCTATAAAATCCCGATATAAATCGATAGCTTTATTCAGATTGGATACAACAATACCAACATGTCTTAACGCTATTGCCATTACCAGATTGTACGTCCGCCATCTACAACTAGGTTAGAACCGGTTATGTAAGAAGATGCATCTGAACATAAAAAGACAACCGGCCCCTTTAGTTCTTCAGGATTGGCCATTCTACCAAGTGGAATCCTTGAAGAAAGAATTTCTACAAACTTTGAATCTTGCTCACGGAATACTCCTGCTGGAGAAATAGAGTTCACCCTAATGCCATCACGAGCCCAGTACGTAGCCAAATATCTAGTAAAAGCTAATATTCCTGCTTTTGAGACAGAATAAGCAGCGGGGGTATTGAAATCTACACCATCATAATTTACACTTGCATCTGCTTCATATATTCGATGATCGGGTGAAATAATAGCAACATCAGAAGCAATATTTATAATTGAACCTTTACAAATATCCTTCATTTGCTTACCCACAATTTGGGTTATGAGAAAAGTGCCTGTAAGATTCACATTGATGCTCATTTGCCAATTAGATAATAAATAATCTTCAAAGGGTGCAAAAAAATCATCACCCCCATCCTGCATGTTTTTCATCGCAAAGGCTGCTCCATTAATGAGGCAATCAATGTGGCTATGATTTGAAAATATTGCTGAGAAGGTTTTTTCCACCTGCTTTTGATTGCAAATATCTAATGAATATCCAAAAGCCGAATGACCCTTATCAATTAATAACTGAGTTGCTTTCTCTGTATTTTGTTGGTCCAGATCTACGAGAATGGGCACGCCCCCCATTTCAGAAACTCCCATTGCAAAATGAGACCCTAAAAATCCTGCCCCACCTGTAATTATAACATTTTTCCCATTAAGACTTAACTGTTGCCTTACTGTTTTTAATTTAGTCATTTATTTTAATTCAACGAATTAGTTTGACCGCCATCAATAATAAAATTTGAACCGGTAATAAAACTCGCCCTTGGTGATAGTAAAAATGCCACCATATTGCCAATATCTTCTGGAGTTCCAAACCTCTTTAGCGGGACTTTTTCATTTAACATTTTTTTAATACCACCTGGGTTGAGTGTTTGTTTTTTTTCCCAATTACCGCCTGGAAAAATAATATTTCCAGGAGACACAATATTAACACGAATATTATTTTTCGCAAGGCGTTTCGATAACGATTTTGTGTAGGCTAAAAGTGCAGCCTTTGAAGATGCATATGGCAGTGGTGCTCCAACATCTTCAAGTCCTGCAATTGAACCAATCGTTATAATTGAGCCCTTACTTTCGGTTAAAAGTGGTATTAATAATTGTATAGCGCTGTAGGCAACAGAGAAATTATTTTTAAAAAACCAGTCCCAATCATCTTTATTAATTTCACAATCATTTACATTTCTCACAGCACCAGCATTTGCTACAATTCCATCAATAGAGCCCCATTTATCAATAGATTTATTGATAACTTTATTAACCACTGCCTTATCATTCACATCCCCCTCTATTGAAATGATTTTCCCGGGAAATATTTTATTGAGTTTTTTATTTTCATCCCTTAAAGATTTTGCACCCCTACCACTAATAATCACCTTACATCCTTCATTTAAAAGGACTCTTGCAATCCCATTTCCAATACCTCGCGAAGAACCAGTAATAAAAATTACTTTATTATTAATCTCGAGATTCATAATACTTAGTCAAGAGTTTTTTAGTAAAGTTATAATAATGTTTTGCAACTTCAATTTCTTCTCCAAAAGATGCTGGTGCAGCTTGAAGTATAAACAATCCATTATAGCTTTGGCTCTTCAAATATTCAAATACTTTATTGAAATCCACATTCCCATCTCCCAGAGGTACTGTGTAAATTTCGGGAATACAATCTTTTACATGGACATTTTTGATCCACGGCCCTATTTGAGCCAACTCAATATCGGGGTTGAAACCCCAATAAGCAGAATTGCCCATATCAAAATTCATACCCACAGACATCCCAATCATACTTTTCATAAGTGACACATTCTGCTCCGGGGGTAAATCTGTTTCTAAAATAAAATCTATATTATATTTTTTAGCTTTTTTATCTAATTTAGTCAACTGCCTCACTAAACTATTAAAATCAGAGTCAGTTTTTAGAGAACTGTTCCCAACCAATGGAATTTCTATATATTTGATTCCAAAATTTTCACAAATTTCCATTGTTTCTTTTAATATATTAAAAGCACAACTTGCTGTATTCTCATCTTTGGAGTGTAAAGGAATATCCATCAATTGATCGTGGCATATCGCAGGAATAGTTATTTTAAATTCATTTATTAAATTTTTAATAGTGCTCCTTTTCGAATCTAAAAATAAAGGATTCGAATCTATTCCCTTTGAATCAATAACCCATTCAATACATGCGAAACCAATTTCTGAAGCAATTTTAAATTCATTTTCCCAATTATTAAATGGAAACGCCTGAATCTTATCAGTAGCTGGCTTACTCAAACGACCCTGCATAATTCCAATTCTTTCTGATATATCATATTTGTTATTCATTTCCATTAACCATCTCACTCATACAATCTATATATACATCTATTGCCTCTTTTAGAGCGCCTTCAGATATAGTTAAAGGTGCCCCAAGTTTAATTGTACCACAACCTGTTCTTATTGAATAAACTCCTTTTTGCATAGCTTTTTCTACTAATTGGTCTGTGAAATCTGCATCTAATTCTTTTGAACCTGGCTTACAAATAAAAATAGCCCATACCATTCCATGCCCTGATACAAATGGTATTCTATCCGGAAATTTATCTTTCCATTCATTGAGCCAGCCTAATAATTTTTTGCCAAGTTTTTCAGCTCGATCCACCAATTTATCTTCTACAAAAGATTCCAGATGCCCCAATGCGGCGGCACAAGACATGGGTTGCCCTCCATGAGTACTGGTGAGCGTGGGGTCAAGTTCAATCAGTTCACTTCTTCCCAGCACTGCTGAAAGAGGCATACTTCCAGAAATACCTTTTCCACATATGGTCAAATCAGGTTCAACACCATAGTATTCATATCCAAATAATTTACCTGTGCGACCAAAACCAGACTGAATTTCATCTACAATCAAGAGTGCATTGTATTTCTCTGACCATTTTCTCATTGCTTGGACATAATCATTCGGATAAAAAACAGCTCCCCAACCCTGATAACTTTCAATGATAAATGCAGCTACTTCTTCAGGATTAACTCCCTCACTAAACAAGTTATCTAAATGCAACTCAAATAGCTCCGCTCCTGTTATTTTTTCCTTTTGTAAAATCCAAGGATATGGAAATGGCATTTGATGCATATCAGGGTCTTGGTTACCAATCCATTTTCTTGCTTCAGGAGTAACTGCGGCCATCATAGCCCCCATGGTTTTACCATGATAATTACCTAGTCCTCCAATAATAACTTTTTTTCTAGGATTAAATTTCATACCATGAATACGAGCTAATTTGATAGCACGTTCTGAAGCTTCTGTTCCAGTAGAAACCAAGCATGCTCGTTCAAAATAAGGCGGAGTTATTTCAATAAGTTTTTCAAGAAACTCTGCTCTTTCAACTGTTGGATAACAATAGGCGTGTAAAAGATCTTTTTCTAAGGTTTCCTGCAACCTAGTTTTAGATCTTGCATTTGCATGTCCTGAATTTGCAACAAATATTGTTGATGAAAGGTCAATCCATTTATTTCCCCACCTATCATAGATTGAATAATCTTTAGCACTATGCCAAACGATTGGTAATTGCTTTTCCATTAATGAAGATTCAAAAGTCATAATTTTAGTAAAGGTTTTTATATCTTCATGATGAGGAATCTGAGTTTTAATGATTCTATTTTGTGTTTCAATTAACTCGACATTTTGTGGCTCAAGTGAAAATGTATAATTTGATTTTCCTGGCTTCATATTATTTATAAGTTGTTATAAGGATTTAATTTTAAAAAAGAGTATGCCTTTATTAGTTCTTTAATTCCATCATCAATACTATACTCTGGCTTCCATCCGGTTGCTTCAATTTTTTCATTGCTTACAATATAATCGCGTTTATCTAGATCTTCGGCGATTTCTGATTCAAAAATGTGGAAATTCGGAAGATGGGTTTTAATTTTTTCACAGAGTTCCATTTTGGATAGATTGGCATCACTTAATCCAACATTATAAGATTCTTTTTTTAATGCATTATAATTCTCAATGGCATGAAAAAACACAGACGCGATATCTCTTATATGAATATAATTACGTTTAAAATGAGATTCGAATAATACAATAAATCTATCATTAAATGCACGATGGACAAAATCGTTCACCAGTAAATCCATACGCATTCTGGGTGCTGTACCAAATACTGTGGCTAAACGGAATGTGACAGCATTGCCCTTATTCAAAAGAGCCCTCTCTCCTGCAACTTTAGTTATTCCATAGTGCGAAATAGGATTCAATGGCGTCTCTTCAGTGCAGAAAATCCCATCCTGCCCAATGCCATAACCACTGTTAGTTACCGGGTATAGCACCATTTGATCTTTTGAAACCCATTTTGCAATATTTTCTATTTGCGTTTGATTTATTGCTGTTGCTAAGGTTTTATCTCTATCACATGCCGGGGCACCCACAATGGCAGCTAAAGGTATAATAATATCATGTTTTTCAATTTCTTTCTTGAACATTTCTGCATCACGAACATCTCCTACAATCATATTTAAATCAGGATGGTAACAAATATCCAAAAGACTGTCTTGTTTGTACATAAAATTATCCAAAACCGTAACTTGATAATCCTTCGCCAGAAGTTGCGGAACAAATACAGAACCTATATATCCTGCACCGCCGGTTACTAATACTTTCTGCTTCATCTTCCTCCTATCTTTTCGTTGACCAAACTTCTAATCCATTGTTACTAAATTTAAACATTTCCTGAATTGCTCCTTTTTTTGCTAACGTATTTTTAATTTGTTTTTGATATATTGGTGAAGCATAAATAAGTAAATAACCACTCTTACCTGCGCCCAAAAGTTTACCACCAAGAGCACCTAAATCTATTGCTGTATTATAACAATCCTCCACAAATTCATTTGTCACACCATTATTCATTCTCTTTTTTATAACCCACGATTCATGTAACAGGTCTGCAAAATATTTCACATTGCCTTTCAAAAGAGATTCTTTCATTTCAACTGCTAACTGAATCATTTCTTTAAAGGATTTTTGTTTTTCACTATTTTTATCAATGTCTTCTATATGAGATTTTTGAATTTCACTGGAGCTTCTATTACCACCCAAACGAAAAAACATCAAATTGTATTCTAATTCAAGTATTGTATTTCTTTGCAATAATAAAGGACTTACGATGACTTCGTTTTTACGAAATTCAATCCAGCTAAAACCACCAAATGTGGCTGCATACTGATCCTGCCAACCGCCTTTCAGCTTCATATCAATTCGCTCAACCTGGTATGCCAAATCGGATAATTCATAAATGTCTAACTGCTGTTCATTTCTAAAATAATTCAATGCACCTAAAACAGAAACAACAATGGCCGATGAACCACCCAATCCAGTTCCTGGTTCAAATTCTGCAAAAGTCTCAAGATTAAATCCAAAATCCGGTTGCATAATTTTTACGGCAGCCTTGATTAAATCCAAGTCATCACCGTATTCAATTTCATTTAGGTTTTTGGCGGAATATTTTAGGTTTAGATCTTTGCTGATAATATGTATCTCATTATCATCCCTTACAATAATTGATGCGGTACAGTATTTA
>CEQL01019952.1_pt1 | contig 12221 bp, 13 predicted proteins | sample 356281 | NCBI WGS metagenome assembly CEQL01 (sample SAMEA2621203, study PRJEB7988) | marine metagenome | biome: marine biome (ENVO:00000447); feature: surface water layer (ENVO:00002042); material: "saline water (ENVO:00002010), including plankton (ENVO:xxxxxxxx)" | depth 5 m
TTGTTTTGCATATAGCAATTTATAATTATTATGGTTATTTACTTTCTAAAATTAGCTGAAATTTGAATTGATAATATTAATTTAAAATATGATTAATGTTTAATTAATATTAGAATAATCACTGACCTCAATTACAAAACTTCCAAAACTCATTTTAGCAAGAAGTTTTAATGGAACTTTATTTCTATCATCAGAAAGCCAGAACTTAACTGCATCTTCACCTTCAAACAATTTATTTTTTGGAATAAGTGGAGCAAAAACAATTGAATTTATTTCACCAATTTTTGTATCTATCTTCTCTCTGTAAAGAAACTTCATTTGATAACTAAATTTATCGTTGTTTTCAAAATATGGAATTTCAACCAATTCATTATTAATAATACTTGAATAGTCTAAAGATCTTAAATAAACAATACTGGCTATCCAATAATTCATAAAATAAGATCTAATTATTTTCTTAATATCATTTTCAAAGTGTAAATACTCATAACCAATAAAATCTTTAGTAAACCTATCCAAAATTACAATTTGCACACTATCAGAATCGTTTTGAAAATTTAATATTTCATTTTTCCTATACTTTCCTTCCTCTAAATACCTATAAAAACTTTTAGGCTTCAATGAATCTTTTGAGATGTAAACCCCCCACTCATCTCTAACCCTTGTAAAGAAATCAAATAATCCAATTGATTTCCCTGTTACCTTAACTTTATAAACATCTTTTCCATTATAAGTATGTTTGAGTGAATCTGTAATCATTGAGGCTTTACCAGCATTTATTATTCCAAAAGAGACCAAGAAATCAATTTTTTCACCTGGTTGTGGTTCATTATTCTGAGATATAGAACTAAAATGAGTAAAAAAAAATAAAATAAGTAAGGATCTTAAAACCAAAAGTTTTTTATTAAAATATAGTAAGTAATGTGGCAAAAATATTAAAATATGATAATGTAACTAACTATATTTGAACATCTTTAAGTTAAATTTTATTAAATTTTACTAAAAATATTAGTATAAAAATAAATTACTACTTATTTTAGCAAAAAATAAGAAAAAATGAAAGAAGCAAAAGAAAAATCAAAAGCACTCGGTCTAGCAATTGAAAAACTTGAAAAGACCTATGGTCAAGGAACCATTATGAAATTGAGTGATGAAAATATTGTTAAAATACCTAGTATACCAACCGGATCTCTCAGTCTGGATATAGCTTTAGGAATTGGTGGACTACCACAGGGAAGAGTTGTGGAAATATATGGGCCAGAGTCATCTGGTAAAACTACTCTTTCAATGCACTGCATAGCAGAGGCACAAAAGAAAGGCGGTATAGCTGCATTTATAGATGCGGAACACGCATTCGATAAAACGTATGCGGAAAAGCTCGGTATAGACACAGAGAATTTACTTATATCACAGCCAGACAATGGAGAACAAGCACTTGAAATTACTGAACAATTGATACGATCAAATGCAATAGATATTATTGTGATTGACTCTGTTGCTGCATTAGTTCCAAAAGGAGAAATAGAAGGAGAAATGGGTGATAGTATGATGGGACTACAGGCAAGATTAATGTCACAAGCCCTAAGAAAACTTACTGGGGCAATCCATAAATCAGGCTGCGTGTGTATTTTTATAAATCAGCTGAGACAAAAAATTGGTGTAATGTTTGGTAACCCTGAGACAACAACTGGCGGGAATGCATTGAAATTTTATTCTTCAGTAAGATTAGATATAAGAAGAATTGGACAAATAAAAGACAGCCCTGATAGCATCATGGGCAATAGGACAAAAGTAAAAGTTGTAAAAAATAAGGTTGCACCACCATTTAAAGTTGTTGAGTTTGATATTATGTATGGAAAAGGAATATCTAAATCCGGTGAAATTTTAGATTTAGGAGTCGAGTTAGAAATTATTCAAAAGTCAGGATCCTGGTTTTCTTATAATGGAGAAAAACTCGGCCAAGGAAGAGATTCTGTTAAACTAATTCTAGAAGATAATCCTGAACTTATGGGTAAACTAGAAGAATTGATTAAAGAGAAACTTTCTAGTTAGATCTTATTGCTTCTACTGGATCGAGATTTGATGCAAATAGGGCAGGAAAAAATCCAGCAAAGATTCCTATTATACTTGATATAGAAATACCAAGCATAACGTTTTTAAAAGAGATAACTAAATCAAAAGATCCTAGATCAGGTATAGTAAGGAGGAAAACAAAAAATATACCAAATAATCCTCCAAAAATACTTAGGAATGAAGATTCAAATAAAAATTGCATTAAAATAAAATATTTTTTAGCACCAAGAGATTTTTGAAGACCTATGATAGGGACTCTCTCCTTAACAGAAACAAACATGATATTTGCAATTCCAAATCCCCCAACAAGAATAGAAAAACTACCTATTACCCAACCAGCAATAGTAATTGTACCAAATATAGTACTTACAAGAGATGTAAGGTATTCAGGTCTATTAATTGCAAAATCATCTTCTTGAATTGGCTTAAGCCCTCTTTTAGCCCTTAGCAATCCTTTTAGTTCATACTCTAAATTTTGGAGTCCTGGATCGATATCTGAATTGCCTTTAACTAAAATTGATGCTCCATTACCTTTTTTTCCTACTTTAAATATTTTTCTAAAACTATTATAAGGAATTGATATTCTTCTATCAAAAGAATCACCTGCACCAAATGACTCTCCTTGTTCTTTTTGTACTCCAATTACTGTAAAAGATTTTCCTTTAATTTTTAATTGTTTACCAATAGCATTTTCAGAAGATGAAAATAAATCATCCATGACTTTATATCCAATTATAACAGCATTTGAGCCAATTAAATCTTCTGTTTCTGTAAAGAATCTTCCCGATTCAAACTCCCAATCTGTAAAAAATTTATTCTCATACACAACGCCATCTAATCCTTCAATATTAGAACTATTATTCAAATATTTAATTTTTATTCCATCACGACTTGTTATTATCTGAACAGCTTCAGCTCCGTTCATGTTATCTTTTAAAAATTCATACTCCCTGTAAGTAGGCTCAGGTCTCTTCCAATACTTCCACCACTCATATCCAGGATTTGTAAAATCCCATGGCCATTTTTCAACTCGAAGTTGATCTGTCCCTAAAAAACTAAGATTATCCTTAATACTTCTTTCAAGTGAATCAACTGTTGATAAAACTGCAATAATCGTAAATATACCAATAGTTACACCAAGTAAAGAAAGGAATGTTCTCACAGGATTAGCAATTAATGCCTTAAAGGAGAAGATGAAACTTTCTTTCAATAGCCTTAAAAATAATTCCATAAATTAAAGGTATGTTAAAACAATTAATTAGTTTTGCAAACCTCAAAACTACGCTAATTTTACTAATTATATAAAATGAAGCTTTCTCAATTCGATTTTAAACTCGCAGCTACAAGAACTGCAGTACATCCAGCGGATAATAGAGATGAGTCAAGACTAATGATTATTCACAAAAAAACTGGAAAAATTGAGCATAAGCAGTTTAAGGATATTATAAAATATTTTAATGAAGACGATGTTTTAGTTTTAAATGATACGAAAGTTTTTCCTGCTAGATTATATGGTCAAAAAGAAAAAACAGGTGCAAAGATTGAAGTTTTTCTATTGAGAGAGTTGAATCCAGAACTCAATTTGTGGGATGTTTTAGTTGATCCAGCAAGAAAGATAAGAGTAGGAAACAAACTTTATTTTGGAGATGGAGAACTAGTTGCTGAAGTTATTGACAACACTACCTCTAGAGGAAGAACTATTCGATTTATTCCTGAAGATAGCGAAAAAGATTTTCATGACATAATACAAGAATACGGAGAAACACCTCTTCCAAAAGAAATAAAAAGAAAAGTTGATAAAAAAGATGAGGAAAGATTTCAAACTGTATATGCTAAAAATATAGGTGCAGTTGCAGCACCAGCTGCTGGACTTCATTTCACTGAAATTTTACTCAAAAAACTTGAGCTGAAAGGTGTAAAAATTGTTTATGTAACTTCTCATACAGGACTAGGTACTTTTAAAGATATAGATGTTGAGGATCTTACAAAACATAAAATGGACTCTGAAAATTACTCCATACCAGAAGAAACAGCAACAGTAGTGAATAATGCCCTTGATAATAATAAGAAAGTTTTTGCTGTAGGTACATCAAGTATGAAGACATTAGAAACAGCAGTAAGTGCAAGTGACCGTTTAAAATCTAAATCTGGATGGACAGATAAATTTATTTTTCCACCTTATGATTTTAAGATATGTAGTGCTATGATAACAAATCTTCATTCTCCTAAATCAACACTTTTAATGATGGCCTCAGCCTTCGGTGGATTTGATTTAGTAATGAAGTCATATAAATTAGCTATAAAAGAAAAATATATGTTTCATACATATGGTGACGCAATATTGATTATATAATTTAAATGTCTCAATATATTATTCTAATGGGGGCAGGCTCTGGAGAGAGAATGGGAAATCTTACACCCAAACAATTTATCGATATAAATGGACTTCCTTTAATAGTTCACACATATAATAAAATTAAATTAATAAAAGATACTAATGTAATAATTGTTTTACCGTCGAAAAGATTTTCACATTGGAAGAACATTATTAAAAAGTATGTGAATGAGGATGTAAATATTATTAGCGGTGGCAGTACCAGAAAACAGTCAGTAACTAATGGCATTGAATCTATAAGAAGTAAAAATGGTTATGTCGCAATCCATGATGGAGTAAGGCCCCTAGCCAGTTCTAATTTATTTGAAAAATTATTTTTATCGGCTAAAAAATATGGAAATGCGGTCCCTTTTATAAAATCAGTAAATTCTTTAAGAGAAATTGATGGGAAGAAAAATAAAGCTGTCGATAGATCAAAGATCGTTCAAATTCAAACACCACAGATCTTTAAGATAAATGAAATTTTTGAGTGTCTTGACAGATCAAAAGAGGAAACTTTCACAGACGAAGCCTCTTTATTAGAAAAATTTGGATACAAAATTAATTTAGTTGAGGGAGAAGAGGAAAATGTTAAGGTTACAACGAAGAAAGACTTAAACTATTTATTCTAATTAATACTCATCCTCATTAAAGAAAAAATCATCCTTAGTAGGATAATCCGGCCAAATTTCTTCGATACTTTCATAAGGTGCACCATCATCTTCTAGCTCTTGTAAGTTTTCAGTTACTTCAGCAGGGGCTCCAGTTCTAATAGAAAATTCTATTAACTCATCTTTCGTAGCAGGCCAGGGAGCATCTTCTAGGTGATTTACTAATTCTAAGGTCCAGTACATCTTAATAATATATTTAATCGCAAAAGAAAATTTTATCTTCAATAAAACAAATAATTTATCATATTTTTTTAAAAATAAATTTTTACTTTATAATTATATCTATTAAAATTTTAAAAATATTTTTTTGATAATATGTTACTATTAAATTTATTAATATCACTTTTTACAGCATCTTCATTTGGCAACTTTAATGAGTCTAATGAAAGTATAAAGTTAATAGCTGTAGGAGATATGATGATAGGTACAAATTTTCCTTCAGAAAAATATTTGCCTCAAGATAATGGAAGGAAAATTTTTGAAAACGTTAAAAGTTTTATTCAGAATGCTGACATTGCTTTTGGTAATCTTGAAGGAACTATTTTATCTGGAGAAGGAGAAGTTAAAAAGTGTTCTGATATCAAAAAATGTTATGCATTTAAGAGTCCTGATAGTTATGTTAATATTTACAGAGATACTGGTTTTGATATTTTAAGTTTAGCAAATAATCACATAAATGATTTTGGAGAAATTGGAAGAAAAAATACAGAATATTTACTTGAAAAAAATGGGATAAATTATTCAGGAACCACTGAAACACCCTACTCAACCTTTTATAAAAATAATATAAAGTTTGGTTTTGTCTCTTTTTCACCAAATAAGGGAACTATTCAAATTAATAACTATAACGAGGCAAAAAGAATAATTAAACTTTTAAATGAAAATTGCGATATTGTTATTGTATCATTTCATGGTGGTGGAGAAGGAAATGCGTATAGCAGAGTAACTAGAGAAAGAGAATATTTTTTAGGTGAGGATAGAGGGAATCCTTATGAATTTTCTAGAATGGCAATCGATGCTGGAGCTGATGTAGTTTTGGGTCATGGTCCACATGTACTTAGAGCAATTGATATATATAAAGATAAATTTATAGCTTATAGCCTTGGAAATTTTGCAACATACGCAAGATTTAATTTGAAAGGTATTCGAGGCCTTTCGCCACTAGTTGAAATTGAAATAGATAATGATGGAAATTTTTTAGGAGGAAAAATTATTTCCGCAAAACAAATTGGACTTGGTATCCCTATAATTGATAGTACTCACGAGGCTGCAAAAGAAATTGCAAGATTAACTAAAATTGATTTTCCTGAATCAAAATTAAAAATTGATTTTCAGGGAAATATATCAATAAATCCAAATTCCAAATAAATTATAAAATTTCAAACTTTATTTGAGTATGTGAAATAAAAATATAGATTTGCAGACTAAATAAATATTATGGCTAATCATAAATCCGCGATAAAAAGAATAAGATCTAGTGAGACTAAAAAACTTAGAAATAAGTATCAGCATAAGTCAACTAGATCAGCAATTAAGAAACTTGAGGGAGATACTAAAAAGGCATCTGCAAAGAAAAATCTTCCTAAAACTGTTTCTATGATTGATAAGCTTGTTAAAAATAACATTATTCATAAGAATAAGGCAGCTAATATTAAATCTAAATTAGTTAAAAAGGTCAACTCTTTAAAGTAAATACCTTTAATGAGAGGCATTGTTCCTATAATTTTTCTTTCAGTAATTGGTTCTATTCTTTATTATTTATACAATTCAAGTGAAGAGTATGCTAAATACTCAGAGACGCTTAATGAATTTAGAAAAGAAAGAAATGATTTTTTGAATAAATCTTCAAAATCTCCTTTGAAAGACACAAACTATAAATTAGAATATTATGAACCTAATGTAAACTTTCGTGTAATTGCAAGGGTTACAAAAAATCAAAATAGAGATACAGTTACAATGGCTACCTCAACAGGAGAGATAGAGAGGTTTCTTGATTTTGCCCTCCTCGATTTTAAACTTGGCAAATCAGAATATTCAATGCCAGTCTATAAATATCTTGAGGGAAATAATATAGGTGACTTATTTTTTTGTTTTTTAGATAAAACAAATAATACTTCAACCTATGCAGGGGGAAGATATATTGATATTGAATTTGAAAATGCAAAAAGAATTGAATTAGACTTCAATAAATCATATAACCCCTTTTGTGTTTATAATGAAAAATATAGCTGTCCAATACCAACTCAAAAGAATTATATTGATTTTGAAATTAAAGCAGGAGAAAAAATATCAAAATAATATTCATCTTACCCTTAATGCATTACTATTTTAACTAATTTTATTAATTAACTTTATAGGTAATGAAAATCTCACTTAACTGGCTCAAAACCTTTATAAATATATCAAAATCCGCCAAAGAAATTGAAGATATACTTACTGAGATAGGATTAGAAGTTGATGAAACCTTAGAAATCAAACCAGATAAAAACTTAATCTCTAAACTAGTTGTTGGGCAAATAAAAGAAATCTCAAAACATAAAAATGCTGACAGACTAAGTGTTACAAAAGTAGATATTGGTAAAGAAAAACTAAATATAATTTGTGGAGCTCAAAATATTAAGATAGATCAAAAAGTTGTTGTAGCAACTAATGGAAAAAAATTAAAGAATATTTCAAATGAAGTTATAGAAATAAAAAAAACTAAAATTAGAGGAATTGAGTCGAATGGGATGATATGTGCAGAGGATGAGATTGGGATTGGAATTAATCACTCAGGTATTATAATACTTAACAAATCCGCAAAAATTGGGGAAAGTGTTCAAAAGTATTTAGAAATATATAGTGATACAATTTACGACATTTCTCTTACTCCTAACAGGGCTGATGCGATGTCACACCTTGGAGTCGCTAGAGATCTTAAAGCTGTATTTAATTTAAAATTAAATCTACCTGACATTTCTAAATTTCATTTTAAAAGAAAATATGATATTAAAATCGAAGTAAAAAATAAAAATGCCTGCCCTAGGTATTCAGGCTGTATAATTGATAATATTAAAGTTGGGGAGTCGCCCTTAGAAATTAAAAATTATTTATCATCAATAGGAGTGAAATCAATAAACAATGTTGTGGATATAACTAATTATGTTCTACATAGTATTGGGCAACCCCTTCATGCATTCGATTTTAAAAAAATAAAACAAAAAAAGATTATTGTTAAATATGCTGAAAAAAATGAAAAATTTTTAAGTCTTGATGGAATTGAAAGATCACTACATAAAAATGATTTGATGATATGTGATGGTAATAAAAAACCTATGTGCATTGCTGGAGTATTTGGTGGTGAAGAATCTGGGGTATCGGAAAAAACCTCAACAATTTTTTTAGAAAGTGCTTATTTTAATCCTTCAGACATTCGAAAATCAAGTCAAAATCATCAACTAAAAACTGATGCTTCGTATCGTTTTGAGAGAGGTATTGATCCAAATATTACAATTTATGCTCTTAAGTATGCCGCAATGATGTTATGCAAATATTGTGGTGGTACAGTATCCTCTGATATCCAAGATTTGTATCCTAATAAAATTGAGGATAGAGAAATAACATTTTCATTAGATAGAATTAACAAACTAATTGGAAAAAAAATTGAGGAAAAAAAGATTATTAATATTTTAGAATCTCTTGATATATGTGTTTCTAAAAATGGTAAACAGTATTCTGCAATTGTACCACCTTATAGGGTTGATGTAACTCGAGAAGCAGATTTAATTGAAGAAATTTTAAGAATTTTCGGCTATAATAATATTGATATTTCAGCCAGTAATAAAAGTAATTATTTGTCAGATGAAAGAAAGGGTTCAAGAGATTATAATATTTTGATGAAGGTAATGAATATGCTTGTTAGCAATGGATATTATGAGATAACCACAAACTCCTTAACATCAAATAGATTTACTAAAGATAAATCCTGGGATGACTCATTGACTATCGAAATGATAAATAAACTCAGCGATGAGCATGCTATTTTGAAACAAGACCTTCTTTTTACAGGTCTGGAATCAATAAAACATAATATAAATAGAAAACAAAAAAACCTTAAACTATTTGAGTTTGATAAGACCTATCGAAAAGAAAGTAAAACTTATATAGAAAAAAGTAAAGTTGGAATTTATCTTACAGGATCTCTTTATGAGGAACATTATTCAAGAAAGGAATCTAAAGTCAACTTTGAAGATATGATAAATCTTGTGAATAGATTTTTTATTATGGCAAATATTAATAGTTATGAATCTGTTAAGTCTGTTTCAAAAACTCTTCAAAATTGTATTATAATCAAAAATGAAAATAAAAGATTATGTAAAATAGGATATGTAAAAGAAAATCTTTTGTCAAGATTTGATATTCAACAAGAGGTAATATTTGCTGAGATTAATTGGGATAACTACTTATATTTTTTTGATGAAAAATTTACTTATAAAAATGTGCCTAAGTTTCCAGAGGTTAAGAGAGATTTATCTTTAATATTATCTGATAAGATAAAATTTTCTGAAGTAATGGATATTATCTATAAATCAAATAAAAAAATAATTAAAAATGTTAGCCTTTATGATGTTTACAGAGGTGAAAATATAGGAAAAGATAAGGTAACATATTCTATCCGATTTATTTTACAAGATTACAGAACAACATTGGACGATAAAACAATTAATAATACAATGGATTTATTGATTAGTTTATTTGAGAAAAAATTAAATGCAATAATTAGAAGGTAAAATGTCTAAAGATTTAGCTAAAAAAATTATAGATCTTGAAAGTAAATTTTCCTTACTGATTAAAAAATATAATAATATATTATTATTAAATGAAGAGTTAAAAAAGAAAATTGAAGATAAAGATATTGAACTAGTTATTAAAAATTTTCAGATAAAAAATAGTATTTTAAGCTCAGATAAAAATCTTAAAACACCTCTCGAATTTGAAAGTGAAATTAATGATGCAATAAATGAATTAGATAACCTTATCAAAAACTTAAAAGAATAATATTGGAAAATTTATCAGTTAAACTTGTTATTGGTAATAGATCGTACCCCATGAAAGTACCAATGGAGGATGAACAGAAGATAAGAGAAATAGGTAAAAAATTAAATAATAAAATTACCGAAATAAGAACCCAAATGAATATTGATGATCTTCAAGATATTTTAGCAATGATAGCCTTCAAATTAGCTGTAGAAATTGAAGATAAAAAAAGTATAAAAAGTGAAAGCGATGATGCTGTTGAAAAAATTGAAAATATTATTAGAGAAATTGATAAAAAAATAAAATAAGATTATTCAGGTGTTTCTTCATTAGGCCATTCTTTTTTGAAATTTGTCCAATAATCTTTCACCGTAGTTTTAACTTCCTTCCTCAACCATAATAATCCTATAAGGTTTGGAATAGTCATTAATGCTATAGTTATTAAAGAAACATTCCAAATTACAGTTGTATCTGCGAACGAGGCAATGAAAAATCCAATAACATAAACTATTCTATAATAAAGAACAGAACCAGCTCCAAATAAATATGTCATTGCTCTATCGCCATAATAGGACCATGCAATGGCTGTACTAAAGGCAAATAATAAAAGACCAATACTCACAATATAATTTCCATAATTTCCAAAAAAGCCTCTATCAAAAGCAATTTGAGTTAAGGGAGCACTATGAACAAGTGACTTTCCTTCAACCGATACATTATTTTGTATTTTACCATCGATCACATTAAGGAATCCAGAAAAATATTCTCTATTATCATCATAAATAACAATATCTTCAGCAATAGATCTAGCATGTAAAAGTGATACATTTTCTTCAATCTTACCTTCTTTGACAGTAAGAGTTCCATTTAACTTATTTATATCTTCAATTTTATTTAAATGATTATAAAGTACTTGTACGTCTTCTTCAATTTCTTCATTGTAAACTCTATCCAAGACTTCAAGGTCAGCAAATGCAAATTTATTATGATGCTTTTCATTCCAAACTCCAGAAGAGAGAAGAACAAGACCAGTAATGGTACATATAATTATAGTATCTATAAAAGGTTCTAGAATAGCAACTAAACCCTCGGAAACAGGCTCATTAGTTTTAGCAGAAGCATGTGCAATCGGGGCAGAACCTTGACCTGCTTCATTTGAATAAAGACCTCTGTTAACTCCCCTATTAATTGCATAAGAGAATGATGCGCCAAGAAAACCACCAACAGCTGAACTGCCTGATAATATTTGAGAAAATATTGATATAAATGAAGGAATAATATTCTCAAAATTATAAATAATAACAGAAAATGCACCAATTATATATACTAATGCCATGAACGGAACCAATTTCTCAGTTATTTTTGCAATCCTCTTGATCCCTCCAATTATAACAACCCCTAGTAAAATTGCCAGTACACCACCAGTCAACATTTTATCTATCCCAAAAGATGAATAAATAGAATTAGATATACTATTTATTTGAGGCAAACTGCCTGTACCAAATGATGATAAAACAGTTGCAAAAGCAAACAGAATACCCACCCACTTTAAATTAACTTTATTACCTAATAGCCTAAAATCAGCATTTTTCATAAAATACATGGGTCCACCTGACATTGATCCGTCAGATATTTTCTCACGATATTTATGAGATAAGGTAACTTCAACAAATTTTGTAGTCATACCAACCATAGCAGTCATTAGCATCCAAAATAATGCAGCAGGTCCTCCTAAATGAATAGCCAAAGCAACTCCTGCAATATTTCCAGTACCTACGGTTCCTGAAAGAGCAGTGGTTAAGGCCTGAAAATGTGAAGTATCCCCTTGATCACTTTTCCTATCAAATTTTCCTCTCACAACTTTTAAAGCAAACCCAAAATATCTTACTTGAGGGAATCTCAAATAAATAGTAAAGAAAATTCCCGTTCCCAGGAGAAGTGGCACAAAATAATCTGCGCTTCCAAGAAATTGGTCAATAAATATTAAGAACTCATTGAATTCCTGCATGTACTAAATTTATTTAAAAGTAGAAATTATAATTTATCTTCTACCAGTTTCATTATTTTTTCTTTTTTTAAAAGAGAAT
>CEQL01340008.1_pt1 | contig 12193 bp, 13 predicted proteins | sample 356281 | NCBI WGS metagenome assembly CEQL01 (sample SAMEA2621203, study PRJEB7988) | marine metagenome | biome: marine biome (ENVO:00000447); feature: surface water layer (ENVO:00002042); material: "saline water (ENVO:00002010), including plankton (ENVO:xxxxxxxx)" | depth 5 m
ACAAAACAAAATTTGTATTAAAATATCAAGCATTTTCTTCTCCTTTGATGGTCTTTCCCTTAATAAATATCGAGTTGCAAGAAAGTTGAGTTTTTGAGTTTTTTCGGCGATATATAAAGATAGACTTTATACGAAGCGGGATAATATATGTTAGAAAACTTTTACTCCGTACTTCTTCTCAAACTCAACTCCATCATGGTAGGAATTAACGATTGGTTTACCTTTAATATTTAAAGAAGTATTCAATACCATCGGACATCCAGTCTTTTCATAAAATCTTTTTATCAATCTATAATAGCCAGGATTATCTTCTTTACTGACGGTTTGGACTCGTGAAGTGTTATCAACATGACATATCGCTGGATACTTTTTAGGATATTTACAAGGTGCCGTAAACTGCATAAACTGAGATTTACGAACTGGCATATCGAATATTTCGTGTGCGTGCTCTTCCAACACCGATGGTGCAAAGGGACGAAACTTCTGTCTTCTTTTTATAACATTTACCTTGTCCTTTATATCATTACCTCGTGGGTCGGCTAAAAGACTACGATTACCAAGTGCTCTTGGCCCAAACTCTGCTCTTCCACTAGCAACTCCAACTATGTTTCCTTTGAGTAATTCATTCAATACCTTAGTGGTTGGATACTTCCCTCTAATATCATATCCAGTAAATGGTGAAGTCCAATTTATATGTTCTCCAAATAGATATGCTGCTGAACCTAACGAACTACCAGCGTCGCCAGGATTTGGAAGTATCCATAAATTAGGGTAATGGTCACGAGCGATAATTGAGTTAGCCACACAATTAAGTGCTACTCCACCCATGTAAACACAATTATCGGTTTCGGGTACTAATTGTTTTGTCAATTCAAATACTTTTACAATCTCTTCCTCACATATAGCCTGTACATTCGCTGCTATATTAAATTTCCATTCATCACTATCATCATCTTTGTAGTACTTGGGATTCCATGACAAACAACCTCTATGTAGATTATCTTTCAAATCTATTGGTTCATCACTATCGTTAAAGAAATCATTTCTGATGTTTTGTTTTAATTCTTCATCAACGGTTCCCCAACCTGCCATTCCCATTAAGATATACTCATCCTCTTGTGGTTTTAATCCTAATCGTTGAGTCATAGCTGAATACCATAATCCCAATGAGTTAGGATACTTCAAACTATATCTTTTTTCAAAATGTGAACCCCAAGCGTACCATATCGTACAGGTTTCAAACTCACCTATGGCATCAATCACAACGATTGCTGATTCTTCATAGGGACTTGTGTAATATCCTGCAGCAGCATGAGATTGATGATGTTGAACATAATGTATTGGTTTCTTACCAATCCATTGTTTTAGATAATTCGATGGTAAATTTTTCGTGGATAAAACCTCACCATACTGACCTGCTCTGAGTTGTCTTAGTTTTTTCAAATAAGGTCTTTCAAAGTAAGCTACCTTATCTGGCTTTCCATATCGAAAACAATCAGCAATTAATTGTTTATTTAAGTCTGAATCATTTTTTATATCACTATACCTTTCACTATGTCCAGCGAATAATACCTCACCATCTTGTATCATTGCTACGGCTGCGTCATGGTTGAGTGCGTTGATTCCTAATATTTTCATATTTCCTCACGATTTTGTTTATTCGGTACATTAGTAAACTTTTCATTATCTTTTATAATTGTACTGAATAATTCAATATCTAAATCTAAATCTTTGACTAAATTAGCTAACCCTTTTGTATCTTTGGGTAAACAAGTTCCACCGAATCCACCAAATTGTTTATTTACTTTTAGGTAGTGACCATCACCGACTCCATGAAATAAAAATGTATCTTTTACGACATCATAATTTGCATCAACCTCTTGACAAATTTTATAAAACGCATTTGCAAATGTAACTCTCATAGCCTTATAACTATTACTGAAATATTTCATGAGTTCTGCTTCAATGGGTTTCATTACAACGGTATGTGTTGGTAAAACTCCGTGACACTCACGGACTAAACTTTCGGTTTGTTTATCATCAGTACCAATTACTAAAACATTGTTATTGTGTATAAAGTCAAATGTTGCACATTTCTCACGAAGAAATTCAGGAACAAAACTAATATTTAAAACCTTTCCAAATCTTTTCTTCCAAGAATCCACACTACCAGGTTTTACTGTACTCTTCACACATACACATCCCTCATAATTTAATGAGTATAGTTCTTGTAGAACACTCTCAACTATACTTGTATCACAATCACCATTTGGTGCACTTGGAGTCGGCACACATATATATGTAATTGGTGTATTCAAAACATCTCGTATGTTTGTTTCTAATCGAACATCATGACATATAGTCTCGTGTCCTTGTGTTTTAAAACCTTCAGAAATTGCTGTTCCGACAAACCCCTTTCCTATTATTCCTATGTTCATTTTAAATCCCTTCTTTAAAATTGTTCATGTTAAAAAAAATATAATTATTTAGTATTTTAAAAACTCATTGTGAATAGTCCATGTCTTGTTTGTTTTACATTCACAATTCACAATTTTTATTTTACCATCCTTAGTACTTGATTGTTTAATATCATATCTTGTAAATACTAAAAAATCGTATAGATGGACTTTGATGTTTTCAAGTACATCTTTATCAATCCAAAAGGCGAATCCCTTGTAGTCATTTAATTTACTTATATCATCGGGTTTCTCTGATACAAACACTACATCAAAATCTAATTTAAATTCATCTAATTTGAAATTTTTTAGGTTTATTTCCACATCTAAAAAGTATTCTTTCAAATTGTCTGAATTAGTATAAACACAAATTTTTTTACGATGAAGAGTTTTATTAAAATGGATGATATTCCTTATCATTTGATTATAGTCATGATCTTGATAGATTGACTTATTTGTATTTTTATCTAAAATGTCCAATGGTCTCAAAACAGGTGTATTAGTTGCATCATGAATCTCATAATCAATTCTTTTTATTATCTCTCCTTCAGTCGGAGTAAATCTAAATATTAAATCCTCACGATTTACATCTTCTGTTGGGACAAATAAGTCTAAAACCTCTTCTATACTTTTCAACTCAACAACATTGAAATCTAACATTTCTTTTTTAAAAATTTCATTTCTGATGTGTATCAGAGTTTTTTTTGGTCTTAAATTCAAATAGTCATGACACCAAAATCTTGTTTTACCAGGATGTATTTGTATTCGTTTTTCACCAAAACTAACAATAATAGGGTTTTTTATATTATCATCTATTATTTCATTCATCAAGTATTTTCTATCCAAAAGACCATAATATTTTGAATTTGAATAAATACTTTTGCTGGTAAAATAAAAATCTTTCTCTAATTTATTCAAACACTTATGCCAACTCCAGCCCCTTCTTTTCCAATTACTAATATTTTCAACCACATCATAATCAAACTCATCTTCGAACCACAATTTCTTTTCATCATCCCAATTAAGCTCATCGAAATTCATATTTGTCAAGTTTATTGGTTCTTTCAATAAAAATTCTAATCTTTTTCGAGTTCTGAGAATTTCATCTCCATATCTGTCTGTTGGTGAGATAAGTGGAAATTCATCTGAAAAAAATATTCTTTGTGTACTGAATATATTATCGATATAATCCAAATCACTTTTTTCCAATTACAACTCCACAATTTGATTCAGGTGAAACAAACTCAATATCTTTAAAACCATTATCATTTAAATAATCAACCACTCCATCTCTACAATATAAATCATAGGAATTCCATTTTTTTATTTTAGTAGCATCACTTTTCGAATATTCACTTTCGTCTGTTTCCCATTGATTTCTTCTGATATACTTTGGTTGAATCATGACCATATCGATTTTATTCAAACAAAGAGTAAACAAATTCACAAGATTATCATCAAATAGATGTAATATCTCACAGGCTAAAATACAATTAATGTCATCATCGGAGAATACAGAATCCAATGTCAAATCTTCATCTCTACTCCAAATTCTTCGAGTAAAATAATAATCATGAATGTTATACTTTTTATTCATCGCGTATTTTTCGAAATGACCATAAATAAAAACAACATTAGAAATATTTTGATGTGAAAATTTAGCAAAGTGTCTGTGATACCACAAAGTTGTTTCATGTGTTTTATTTATAGATGAAACTGAATTGTCCATTCCAATTAATTTTTTAAACTTATTAGCAAGAATAATAGTGTATAATCCATTATCACATCCTAAATCTAACAAATTTAAGTTTTGAAATTCTAAATAATCATGAAGCTTAAAAATTTCAACTAACCTTTGTTTGGATATGGTATTTTCTGTGAGGGAGATTTGACCTTGCCATCCTATATCCTCATCGACTCCTTCCCAATTTTTTTTCAAATCATCAAAGTTATTAATAATTGATTCTATGTTCATTACTTATAAATAAATGGGTCTCTTTTCTGAATTTCTTTCATTCTTTTTTTGAATAATCTATCTACTTTCCATTTGTTGTAGATTTTCTTAATCCATTTAATCATTATCATACCTCATATTAGTTCTTTCATAAATTTTTCATCTGTGAGATTCGGTTGTATTGTCATTCTGCACCAATTATTTCTATCATCATTTGGTATTTTACAATACTTGACTAAAACTTTATTTTTTTCGAAAATTCTGATAACATCGGCATTATCAATTTCATTATTAAAATGTATCCAATTACAATTAGAATCTATAACATCATAGTCATTCATTAATGAAACTATTTTATTTTTTTCATTAACTACATCTTGTATATAACTATCAACTATATCATAATTATCCAATAAATACTCACAATACTTCATTGAGATTCCACTTATCTCATACATTTGTCTGAATTTCGATATTAATTCTATATTTTTTTTATCTCCAAAAACCATACCAACTCGACATCCTGCAGCTCCAAATCCTTTTGAAAATGTTCTTGTTACCAATAAATTTGGATATTCATCAATGTATTTGATAAAACTTCCATTACCAGTAAACTCTATGTATGCTTCATCTATCAAAATTGGTATGTCAAATTTCAATAAATGAAATATCTCATCAAACGATTTATATTCTCCCATAGGACTATTTGGATTAGCTAATATAATCAAATCAGTTTCATATGTAATATTTGATAGTATTTTTTCTATTGAAATTGTATAATCTTGTTCATGTGGTATTCCAAAATATTCACAACTATATAAATTTGAGTAAACCTTATACATGGGAAATGAAGGTTCAGATGTTATCACACGACCTTTATCGGTCAATGATTCGAATATTGTCTTGATGCCTGAATCAGAACCATCACATAAATATAATTGATTGTCATGGACTCCATAAAAATTACAAATTTTTTCTTTGAATTTTTTTGTATTTGGGTAAAAAAATAAATCTTCTTGATTGATTGTTTGTAAAAATTTTTGAAAGCCTGTTATGTGTGTAGTTCTTTCACTTTGATTCAAAACATAATCATAATTCGATTTATTTTGATAATCGAACCTTCTTTCAATTTTATTTAGATAACTTTTTTTCATCTTTCATCTTTGATATTTTTTGATAAGAGGTGTTGTGCCAAACCGACAATTCCCCCACCTCAATGTGAAATGGAAGTTTAATTGTATAAACAATGATGTCGGTAATTTCTGAATAAGTCAAACTTGGTAAATCAGAATTTAAAAGACCAGGATTTATATCAATTATCCTACATTCTTTATCGGTTGTCAATCTCAAATTATCCGAAAGGTGACTTACTGCTGCCTTAGATGCAGAATACAAATAACCTTTGGATATATTTGGATACTTACTTCTACTGATTATATTTACAATCGTTTTTTTCTTATATCTCCACTTTTCAAACACTTCCATGAGTAATTCTGCTTGACCTGAAAAATAATAGTGTCTATTGTTGATAAAAACATCACTATCTTCATCAAACCCTTCAACAACATTATCAAATCTATCAGATATAACTTTACCTAACCCTCTGTTACTATTTGTCATTGATATTTTCATAATAACCCTTCAATATTTCAAAACTCTTTTCACCGAATAATTGTCCATTTACCGAACATTTATTACAAGGACTAAAATCACGCTGTCCTATCATTAACTTCTTTCTTATTTCATACATCTTTTCACCTAACCAAACATCTTCCAAAGTTTGATTTACAAGATTACCTACTTTTATTTCTTTACCCCAATCATTTGCACAAAATAATACATCACCATTATAATCTACGAACAACTTATAAAATGGATAGTGACATGGTTTACCTTTCAATGATTCTATGTCACTTTCATCAAATCCTAACCAATCTATATTACCACCGCGATTATTGATAAATAATCCATAGTCATCTTGTGAATAATGAGCCCTATATTTGTATTGAGATTCATCAATATCAATCATTATCTCATCGAATTTTTCTATTTGTTCAATTCCATCATACAAATTTATATATAGTAAATCTAACCCACTTTCGAAAATTTCGTGTATTGTTTCTTTTTTTAAAAAATCACCGTTAGTATTACACTCGAATAGATTTTCCTCTAAGTATTTTCTCATGACAGATATTATTTCAAGAAATTTTTTATTAAGAAAATTTTCACTATAACCACTATAAGATATTTTTCCTTTATAATCATGATTTGAAAGATTTATGGCTATGGTTTCGGCATCTTCTACACTCATATTTAAATTTCTATTTGGATAGACTTTTGGGTCATGTCTTGGACAAAATACACAGGTTCTATTGCATAACTCAGTTGTATTCAACTCTACTGTTAGTATTGAATTGAGAGGATTATCAACCGAAACCCTTTCAAAAAATTTTTTTTCTTGATTCAGACGATGTTTAATATGTATAGTTTTATCCATAATCCCAATATTCTTTTGAAACATCCTCGATTCTTGTGTTATAAAACCACTCAATACCCTTTTCTTCCATAATCCTTCGAAGAGAATCAGGTGTGGGTCGATGTCTTTTGATTGTCTTTCCGTACCTCAGTAAATAAGGATTGTCGCCTGTTGAAAAGTGCATTATTTTATTACGATGAAAATATTCTGCCTGAAGATAATGTGTATGTTTGTTGAATGAATCATATATTAAAAAATCATACATATTCTTGAAATGATTCATTACTTTTGGATTTCCGAAAAATAAATTATCATTATTTACGACCAAAAGAAACTCATCTTTTTTATTTCCTCCGATTTTTAATTTAGAGCCTGAGGGTGAGAAAATAGAATTGTTCAATATATAAGAATTGGTATTCCACAGGAAAATCATTTTGGACAGAAGTTGATGACCAAACACAATATCATTTCTTGTCTGTATAACGAAATCAAATTCCATATTATTTTCTTTTTCATAAGAATTTCTTAGACCATGAACTTTATTATAAAGATATGTCATATACGGAGTGTTGGGAAGTTTTGCTGTATTTTTAGAATGATTTATATTTACATCATCAGGATTATGTTTCGAATACCTTGTAATAAATTCATACTTAGAAAAGTCAACATCATCAATCTGTATGTCTCCAAATTTAGGTTGTTCATACCAAGAATCATTATTTTGCCAAGTGCTCACAAAAAATGTATACTCAACATCTTTGAATAAGTTATTCCAATATTCAAAAAAAGGATATGTCGAATCCCAATATCTAATTTGACCCGATAAACATACTGCTATCTTCATGATTGTAAGTGAGATAATATTGGAACCAATTCTTTATAAGAACAATTCTTACAATGGTCTGTTGGTTGATTTATCTCACATCCCTTCTTAACTTTTTTATATTCATTATTATTTCTAATTTCATCAATTGAGTTTTCAAACAAATTACCAAAGGGTTTTGCACCAGTGTTTAAACAGCACATTTTCACATGACCTTCAACCGTTGTGTATAATCCATTCTGTACCCAAAAACAATCTTTGTAATCCCATTTTGATTTACCCATGATATTCTCACCCCAAGTATCACGGAGATAATTTAATTGTTCCATCGTATAGCCTGATGTTGCTAAATCATCACTCATCTTTGAATTTTCATCCCATATTTGTGCGATGTTCAATCTCAACATACCTAAATTATTATCTTCTCTTAATTTGTTAACCTTTTCAATATCATAAACATTATAGGCATTGACAACATAATTTACTGTCACATCACAATCATATCTATTTATTGTTTTAAAATCATTTAAAAATTTTATTAATTTACCCCATTTAGCTGGTGCTCTATCTCTTTCATAACTCTCTCCCCAACCATCAATTGAAAAGTAAAGTAAATCAATATACTTCATACATTCTTGAAATTTTCTCCTAAACTCCAAACCTTTTTTGATGTTATACTGGCAGTTTGTTGCAACAACAAGTTTTGCCTTTGGGAATGTTTCTTTAAACATTCTACAGATATGGTCGAAGTGTGGATGTAATAAAGGTTCACCCATACCCATGAGTTTTGCCTCTTCTATTGGATGATGTTTTATTCCATCTAACAACTTTTCCCATTGATATAACGGCATATGTTGTAAATCACCTATAACTTCCTTTCTATTACAAAAGCTACAATCGAGATTACAATAGTTGGTAGTTTCTAAGTATGCGTATGTGATTGGTTTATAACCTGAGTTCATATTAGTCCATTGTGGTTCCTTGATTCGGAGTAGTGGCTTGGTCAGGTAATCTTGGTGATATTGTAGTCAACCCTTCCTCTTCCGCAAACTTTTTAAATATCTCTAATCTTTCTAACCTCTCTTCGTAAGTGTTGGATGCACTTTCCCATTCAATTGGATGAGGTGCCATATCGCCCCCACCACCTCTAGCTGACCTAATATGGAACGCTGATTTTCCCCATCTTGGGTCATCATCAGCCATCATTTCTTTACTAAGGATAAAGGTACTCATACAATAAACTGCATCAATCCATTTTCTATATTTCTTCAAAAACTTCATTGTCTCTTCAAAATCTTCAGCAGTTTCAGTTGGATACCCAACAATTAAAAATAAAACAGTTTGTATTCCATTATTCATACAATTTTTAAATACTTGTGCGGCATATTCATTATCATATTCTTTAAATTTATAACCTTTTTTCATTTCTTTATTTATTCGAGGACTTCCACTTTCAAATCCAAAGGTCAAATGATGACAACCAGCCGCATACATTTTTTTACATACTGTATCGGTGAGGTTTTTATCTATTCTTGCCCAACCACCCCATTGAAATGGAACTCCATGAGGTTCATCTTTGTAATGGTCAACTATTTTTTCACACAATTCTTCTAATATTGATTTCCCACTTTCTGTTTCAGCCTTTTTTACAACATCCGTATTGACATATGCCCCTTTCCATGATAAAAAGTTAAATTGTCCTCTTGGTAGGTAACCACTTTCATCCAAGTAAAGTATTTCTTCGAATATATTCTGAGATGACCTTTTTCTGAAATCTGATGCCTTTTTCCAATATAATTTTACACCACAATAAATACAACTATAGTTACAACCACGACTTAATACAATTGGTATTTCGGGCTGTTGATAAAGTTGAAAATCAATATCTGAATAATCAGGTATAGGAATCTTATCTATATCAGGTATAAATGTTCTCCATTTTGTATTTACAACTTCTCTATCACCATTGTTACCTGGCCCAAGATAGTATATACCATCTATCTCACTATAGTTGTAAGTTTCACTACAGATAGCATCAACAAGTTCTGACACTGTAACATCGCCTTCACCAAATACAATGGATTCAATAATCCCTAATTTAATCATTTCTTTGAGTTTGTGATTTGGGTCATAATGTGATGCTGTTGCCTCAGGTCCTCCAACTATCATTTTTACCTCTGGTCGAATACTTTTAATGTAGGTACACAACTCAAGAGTAAACCAAATATTAGTATTGAAAATACAAAAACCAATTATCTTTGGGTCATCCGTCAACAATACATTTGCATAATCATGTATTAATTCTTTGATTTGACCGATAGTGTGTATTTTTTCATAATAATTTTGAGGGTTATTCCAATTGGTAACATTTTGTAAAAGTGTTTTGTATCTTTCCTCGAATGGATTCAATCCCCTACCGAGTTCATCTTTGTTTCGGTGCCAGAAATCTTGATTTAAATCATAAACTTTTACATTATCGTAACCAGCATGATTTAACGATGATTTGATGTAACCAAGCGATAATGGTACGGAATAAGAATATCCAAATGGTGTCCAACAAATATTTATTTGTGAGTTTTTAAAGTTTTTCAAAATACTTTCTCTCCTTTAACATTTTATACAATCCTTTTCCAATATTATCATGAGTTTTAGGACCTCTGTGTGAATCGTTTTCACTTACTCTGTCTACTGAGCGACCGACTTGATGAACATTTACAATGTTGTCACCAAAGTAATCAAGTGAATTTAAACCATACTTTTTTTTCATGTTTATCATACCATTCAAATCAGGTGAAAAATGTATTGATTTGATATTCAAAATTTTACACAAATTCTCTACAAACAAATAACAATTGTAATACCAATGATAGATTTCCTGTTCATCAGTTGAGAAATATGCAAAATGAGATTTTACCAACTCATTCTGATAATCATTAAGTGCTTTTACTTCCACAAACTCATCTTTCAATTTATCAAAAAATAATGAACGATTAAAGTTAGGCCACCAAAAAATTACTAAATTTGGTTTTAACCTTTGACCCCAATAATTAAACATAAGTTTTGAATAATCAGGACCTTTTCCATTCAACGAAAGATTCCAACTTGTTACTTCTAAGTCGTGATGTTTCTCTATTTCTCGTTTCAGTATATAATCAAAAACTTGACTTCTCTCAAGTCCCTTTCCCTTGGCATTACTACACCCAAATACCATAATATTATAATCAGATGGATTCCCTTGAGGATGATGATGTTTACTTATTTTACAGTATTTATCTGTCATCACCAAGTCTCTAAACCTAATCAAAATAATCCTCCGAGTTGATACACTTGTCATCTATAAATATATCAGCATCATGAGTTTTGAACGAAAGTTCGTGATACTTACATCCCCATTCTTTTAACTGCTGTTCTGTAATTGGTCTATAATGTAGTTCTCCTCTACCACTTTTTAATCCTCGGGCGGTCATATAAACTATTTCATTCCCTTCATCATACAATTTATTTATTTTTTTTATTCTATCTTTATATGGTGTACGATTTATCACATCTCCATCTTCCTTACAAATCGTTCCATCTATATCTACTACATATTTCATAATTCAATAAATCCTATGTTTTCAGGCTCTCCTAATGTTGAAGGCCATTTATCACTATAGTGTAAGTGAAATTCTATTTTTTTCAATTCTAAATCAATATCTACACTTAGATACTTTTCATTTTTGAATATAGGTGCGGGACTCGTGACAGACCATTTTGTTTCGTTATATGGCATTTGTGTAAATATTGGGTAATCATTTCCACTTTGACCACACATAAATAACCTATGTGTTCCTGCTCCCAAAAACTTTCTTAGTGAAAAATTTGTTGAAGGCATCACCAATCCATCTTTAAGAATACTTCTGTATGCCCAAATTGGAAAATCATGATTCCAATTTTTGTATTTCAAATCGTATTCGTCAATTAATTTATCAATCGATTCTACATCATCCCAATCATCAACTTCGGAAATAAATTTAGAAGGTATTTCCATATCCCAATCATTATTTGTTTTTTCTTGATAATTCCTAATTAACTCGTTAGGTATACTGAAATATAAATAATCATTAGTGATTAATTGTTTCAGTTTAGCATTATCGGTGCCTGTCCACATATAGTGATTATAATATAAGTCTGACATCTCAAATGGTGATTTAATGGCTCCATCTCTGACTTGATAATTAGAAGTGCTACCGATTAATTTAGGGGTATACTTATATTGAAACGGATTTCTCCCATAAGGATAAAAACATATTTGTCTATTATCATTTCTTTCACTATCATCACGAGTAGACACATTATACTTTTGGTATAGAGCTTTCATTTTTGGATAACTCAAATATTTTTCATCATAGTAAATAAAAGTACCACCTGAAAAGAATTTACCAAAATCACAAAAAGTATTGTATACTCTATCTAATACATCTTCGAAAGGTACGATATCAAAA
>CEQL01008680.1_pt1 | contig 12128 bp, 13 predicted proteins | sample 356281 | NCBI WGS metagenome assembly CEQL01 (sample SAMEA2621203, study PRJEB7988) | marine metagenome | biome: marine biome (ENVO:00000447); feature: surface water layer (ENVO:00002042); material: "saline water (ENVO:00002010), including plankton (ENVO:xxxxxxxx)" | depth 5 m
TTAGTATTTGCAATAATATTTGGGTATTTTATTTGGGAAGAAATACCCACGTTAAAAACTATATCAGGTGCTTTTTTGGTAATATTGTCTTCTGTAATTATTTTCAGGAGAGAAATTCAACTAAATAAACAGGTTTCGGTTCCAAGACATGACTAGGGCCCCGAGTTATTGGAATAGAGCAAAAAATTATTTATCAAAGAAAGATAATGTAATGAAAATTCTAATCAAAAAATATGATGATACTACTCTTAGTACACGTAAAGATATTTTTTACTCATTATGCAAAAGTATAATTGGACAGCAAATAAGTGTTGCAGCTGCGAATTCAGTTTTTAAAAAGTTTAATAATGCTTGCAAAGGTAAAATTACGCCTAAAAATGTTAAAAAAATTGGTATGAACAAACTGAAAAAATGTGGACTAAGTAAACAAAAAGCTAAAGGCATTAAAGAATTATCAATAAAATTTATTAATAAATCTTTCAATCCTAAACTAATAAAAAAAATGAATGATGAAGAGGCTATTCAGTATTTATCAACACTTAGACAAATTGGAAGATGGTCGGCTGAAATGATTTTATTATTTACATTTAATAGATCTAACATATGGCCAGTGCAAGATATTGGTTTATTAAGAGCAATTTCAAATAACTATAAAAAAAAATATTTACCACCTCAAAAATTCGTTATTTATTTAAAAAATAAGTTTAGTCCGTATTGTTCTGTAGCAACATGGTATTTGTGGAGATCAATAGATGATGAGCCTATACAGTACTAAGGTCCTTCGACAATTTGAAAATCTCTAACAACTGTCCCTTCCAAAAAGGAGTGTGCTTTCTGATATTCTTTTGAATAGTAATAATTCTTAGCTGCATCGAAAGAAGGAAACTCTATTACGACAGTTCTGGGAGACTCTTCACCTTCAATTGATAATTTTTTTCCACCCCTAACAAGTATTTTGCCTTCGTATTTTTCGATAGCAGGTATTGCACTTTCAGCATACTTTTTAAGTAATTTTTCATCCCCAATACTCTTATATACACAAACAACATAACCTTTCATATTAATCTATCCATTCTTTATATAATTCAAAATTTTTTTGAATATAGATTGGTAATTTATCTTTATCAAAGTTTTCAAGTTTACTACCAGCACCAATTTTATTAACAGTTTTATCTACCTTAAGATCGTAAATAGCTTTCTTTTCTCTCATTGTTCCCTCAATTTGGTCTATTGAGAGAGATTCTAGATCAAACTCCCTGTGATGAAGATATGATTTTAGTTTATGTTCTATCTCCTTAGCAGTTTTTATATTAGAAAAATGCCACCCACCATCATTAATTATTTTTACATTTATGTACTTAGTTTTAGAAAATAAAGTATCGAGTCTGTAAAACTTATACTTTCTATCCTTAATATTTCTTAGCCATTGAGGACTGACCAAATCTTTGTATCTACAAGCCTTTGTTCCTGTCCACTTAAAATTTGGAATATTTAAGTTAAACTTGTAATAAAACATATCTTGTTTAAACAAAATAATATTTTCTCTGATTTTTGTAAAATTAATATTATTAAGCTGTGGAATTTCATCCACATCTGAAATCATTATTACATCTTCCTTATTTGCATTTATAAGACCTTTACTGATATGATTCCTTTGACCGTTTTCCCTAAACAAAGCATTCATTATATATTTTCTGCTTTTTGTATGTTCATGATCATCTTGGTTAACAATTTCGACATTTTTGGGTTGCTTATCGTAAACAAGATAGATGATTTTGTTTTTAAACTTCTTAAATCTCTCATGATTAAATAATAGTTTTCTAGCATCGCCTCTATGAGTGAATTTTGCTTCGACAATAACAAAGTAATCAACATGTTTGTCTAAAGTATTTAGCCTTACATCAAGAGTTACTTCTTCATCAAAATACATGAAACAATCAAAAATTTTCATAAATTCATTTAAAAAATTTAAATACTATATTAAAATTAAACCCTGCTATGCAAAAAAAATTAATAATATCATTCGAAGAATATTTAGATACTGTCGAAAAATTATCAATAGAAATAAATAAAGCTTATAATCCAACAGTTCTAGTAGGAATTATGAGGGGGGCAGCACCAATAATAGACATCTTATCAAGAATTTTAAAATTACCCACAGCTTATATTGTTATACAAAGTTATTCAGGAAAAGGTCTGGAAGATCAACAAGGTGATCTAATATTTTCTAGAGAAATAAGTTCTATCGCTGACGATAAAGACTTTAAAAAGGTTTTATTGGTAGATGATTTATCTGACACAGGATTAACATTAAACAGAAGCATCGAATGGTTAAAAAAATACAATCCTATCAAAGATCATATTGTTGATATAAAAACTGCATGTTTATGGAAAAAAAAATCCTCGAAATTTATACCTGATTTTTGTCCTGTTCACTTAGAAAGTGACCCTTGGATAGTGCAACCAACAGAGCATTATGAGGAAATTAATATAAAACAGATTATTGAAAAACATTACAAAGGCTAGTTATTAACCAGCCTTTGTAATTAAACAAATTTTATCCAACAATAAAACTTACTACACTTAGAGCAGCCACTATCCAAATAGCTGGACTTGTTTCATTAAATTTCCCAGTGAATATTTTTATTAAAGCGTAGGATACAAATGCCAATGCTATCCCATTAGAAATAGAGTATGTAAATGGCATCGCAATCATAGCTAACACTGCTGGTGCGCTCTCTGCAATATCATCCCATTCTATATCTGTGATATTTCTGACAAACAAGGTAGCTATATATATTAGAGCTGCACCATCTATTTCTTTTGGTAGCGATGTAGCTAGTGGGCTAAAAAATAAACACAGTAAAAATAAAACCCCAATTACTAATGAAGTCATTCCGGTTCTGCCACCTGCTTTAACTCCTGCCGCACTTTCCACATAAGTAGTAACAGTTGAAGTTCCAAGCATTGATCCTGCAACTGTTGAAACACTGTCCGAGAGCATTGCTTTTTCAATATCTTTTATTTTGCCATCTTTTCCGATTTTTCCTGAAACATTTGCGACGCTAGTTAAAGTTCCAGCTGTGTCAAAAAAATCAATAAAAAATAAAGTAAAAATAACTGTAACCATCGATGCGCTAAGCGCAGCACCCAAATCAAATGTCATCAAATGTGTCATAGGTGGAGGAGCAGAGACTACACCATTAAATTTCCCTACGCCTGTTAGCCATGCAATTGCACTAAAAGCAATGATTCCGATTATTATGTTTCCTTTAACTTTAAATTTTTCCATAACAATCATTGAAATGAATGCGCCTGCACCTAAAAGCAGTAACGGATTTGATAAATCACCTAATTGGACTAATGTAACTGGATTATCAGCAGTTAAACCCATTATTTCAAAACCAATTATTGCCAAAAATAATCCTATTCCAGCTCCTATGCCTAACTTTAAACTTTTTGGAATTGAATTAATTAACCATGCTCTAATAGGTGTTAAAGAAATGACTAAAAATACTACACCTGCTACCAGGACTGCTCCTAAAGCCTCAGCAGGTGTGTACTCCATTCCTAAACACACTCCGTAAGCTACAAATGCATTTATACCCATCCCAGGTGCTAAGCCAACGGGCCAAGTTTTTGCATAAAAGGCAGCTATGAAACAAGCGATTGCGGTAGCTAATGCCGTTGCAGTAAATACTCCCCCAAAGTCAAACCCGCCATCGGCAAGAATCACTGGATTTAAGAACATAATGTAAGCCATTGTTAAAAATGTGGAAACGCCAGCTACAACTTCTGTTCTAAAATCTGTCTTATATTTTTTATAATTAAAATAGTTATTTAACATTGAACCTCCAAAGTCTAAAAATAAACGATTCGTAATCAAAAATCCTATGTTTAAAAGGTATAAGTGTTATTAATGTTATTAAAAATATTTTTTTTTCAACTTTTAAGTTAATTTTTTGACACAATTGAGCTCTATAATTAAACAATGAAATTCAAAATTATTATTATAAATATAGTTGCCTTAATTTTGTTAAGCGGATGTCAAACTATTCAAAATAAATCTGATGAGGTTGCCCAGAGAGAAAATGAGAGGTTCGGTCAATTCGTAGGCAAACAAGTAATTGAGTTGAAAACGGAATTAGGATCTCCTACAGATGACTTCATAAACGAGCTTGGAAATGAAACACTAATTTATAGAACAAAAAAGTATGGTATTCCCTGTGAAAGAAAATTTACAATAAATACTAACGGAACAATAATTGGATTTTCATCGAGTGGATGTATTTAGTACTTGTGGGGAAATTCCCCACAAGCAAGTTTAGCAATTACTTAATCTCAATAAGTTTTTTCTTTTTATGTTCTGGCACAATTCTTTCACAAGCAATTGTCAAAAGACCGTCTTTAAGCTCTGCACCATTTACTTTTACATCATCTGCAATTGTAAATGATCTTGCAAATTGTCTTTGAGAAATTCCTTTATGTATGATTTCACCATCAACATTTTTATTCTCAGTTTTATCAATTTGTTTTGTTCTCACAGTTAACAAATTGTCCTCGAATTCCACTTCAACATCTTTCTTGTTAAAACCAGCAAGAGCAACCTCTATAGAGTAATTGTCTTTTCCAGTTTTCCTTATGTTGTATGGTGGATAGTTTGATTGCATACTCAAACCACCGTTCCCTAACATATTTTCAAATTGGTCGAACATATCGTCAAAACCAATAGAAAAGGGTCTTAGTGAGTTAAATATAGATAGATCCTTACTTGTCATATTTCCTCCTTTGTTAGCAAGGTTTATTTAAGGTCCCATTAGGCAACCTACAATTCATATAGGAACTAATATAAATTTTTCAAGATTTGAAATTTATATTTTATTTGAAACTTTTAATGCAAAGGCATAATCAAGTGCTATCTCTTCAATAGCACCATCTCTTCCTGATTTTCCACCGTGACCAGCATTCATTTCTGTTTTAAGTAAAAGCAGATTATTGTCTGTTTTATAATCTCTGAGCTTTGCAGTAAATTTTAATGGTTCATCAAATAAAACTCTATTATCACTTAAGCTTGTTGTAACAAGCATATGAGGATAATCCATTTTTTTTATATTATTGTAGGGTGCATAAGAATAAATATAATTAAAATGTTCTTCGTTATCTTTTGCATTACCAAATTCGTCAAATTCACCGACTGTTAATGGTAAAGAATGATCTAAATTTGTTGTAAGTGAGTCCACAAAAGGAACAGCCATAATTATTGCTAAGAATAATTCAGGTTTTTGGTTTACAACAGCTCCCATCAGCAAACCACCTGCCGATCCTCCAAATCCAATTATTTTTTTTTTAGAGGTATAGTTCTGACTTATCAAAAATTCACCTACAGCTATATAATCTTCAAATGTATTTTTTTTTTGTAGTAACTTGCCTTCTTTCCACCATTTCATACCTCTTTCTAATCCACCTCGAATATGTGCGGTTACCCAAATTATATCTCTATCAATAAGACTAAATTTAGTAGATGAGAAAGACGGAGTAATAGAATTTCCATAAGATCCGTATCCATATAAAAGAACATTTGCAGAGCCATCAATTTTAGTTTTTTTATGTCTAGTAATTGTTATTGGTACTTTCCTTCCATCATGAGATGAACATTCTAACCTCTCAACGATATAATCATTTGGATTATGACCAGATGGTATCTCCTGTTCTTTCACTAATTTTCTCTCTTTCGTTTTCAAATTATATAAATAAGTACGCGATTGTGTTTTCGGTGAAGAGTAGTTTAAATATATTAGGTCAGTATTTCTATCTTTTTGAACAAATGATATCCCTGGATCTATTACCTTTTCACCACTAAATTTTATTTCTTCTTCTTCATCACTAAATTTATTTTTTACAAATATTTTAGGCAATGCATTTGAAATTTCAGATCTTAATATCCAATTATCTAAAAAAAATAAACTTCCAATTAAAACTTCATCTTGGGCAGCTATATAAGTTTGCCAGTCTTGTTTAGATAAATCTTTACAATAATCTATCTTAAAATCTTCAGCATTATTATTTGTGTGGTTGTAGAAACAACCATCCCAAGAGTTAACAGAATAAATTATTCCTTTTTTCCGCGCTTTAATTAATTTGGGTTCAGGATTCTCTTCATCTGCTTTAAAATAATATTGTTCAGAAGTATTATGATCTGAGGATGTAATTATAAAGTATTTTTCATCTGATGTTAAATTTATACCTACTGTAAATGCATCACTTTTTTCTTCAAAAATTAATTTATCATTTGCTACTGGACTTCCAATTTGGTGCCTAAAAATTTTTCTAGGTCGATGAAATTGATCAAGTTTTGAATAATAAATAAACTTATCATCTAAACTAAATGTTATTCCACCAGATGTATCCTCAATTTTTTCAGATAAATTTTTTGAACTTTCTATATCTCTTAAATATATTGTATAATATTCTGAGCCTTTTAAATCTAGTGAATAACCAAGAATTTTGTCGTTATAGCTAACTTCGATATCTCCTATACCAAAATATTCTGTATTTAGTTTTTTTTTTTCATCATCACCATTCCAGTATTCCTCTATAATGCCATTACCAATTTTTTTTCTTAATTTTATGGAATAATTTCCTTTTGTTGTAGTTTTTGTCCAGTATTCATATACTTTATCTTTAAATGGTATAGATTCATCATCTAGCTTTATTCTTCCTTTAATTTCATCAAATAATTTTTTTTGGATATTTTGAGTATCTTTAAGATGATGATTTGTGAAATCATTCTCTTCCTCTAGATATTTTCTTACTTCTGGATCAAGTTTTGAGCTATCTTTCAAGACATCTAAAATATTTGCTTGATGAACCCAGCTATAGTTATCTTCCCAGGTTACATTGTGACAAGATTTAAGTTCATTTTTTTTTTTAAGTTGTGGTATTTTCATTTTAAAATTTAATATATGAATATTTTTGTAATAACACTTGTTATATTTGTCTTAATTTACTTATTTCTTAATTGGTTTGCTAAGACATCTACCAAAAAAGTAGCAAAAATAATTAGATCATCAATTATAGTTATATCGATTCTTTTGGCAATTTTAATGGCTTTTGCTGGAAGATATATATTTTCGCTACCTTTTTTAATGATGGTTTTACCGTTGGTAAAGACTAAGGCAGGTTTTACTCTTTTACAGTTTCTGAGGATATGGGGTCTTTTAAGAGTGCTTAAAAATTATGGAAGATTCAACTTTAACAATGTTAATCAAAATTTAAATACACAATCAATTTCACTGGATGAAGCATACAGAATTTTAAATCTTAATCCAAAAAAAAAATATAATAGAGACCAAGTTATGAATTCTTACAAAAAAATAATGAAAAAAATTCATCCTGATGTAAGCCCTGAATTTACAAGATTAGCATCTATAGTAAATGAAGCAAAAGATACCGTAATAAAAAATATTACTTAACTCAAAATTTCTTTCAATTTATAAAAAATTTTATCCGGATTGATTTTTTCTTTTCCAAGGGTGTCATGTTTTACAATTTTTTCTCCATCCGGTATTATTGGATGCATATAAGGACTATAATTTCCGTATATAATCGGTGTATCCGTCATTAAAACTATTGTTGGAATTTGCAGTGCTGCAGATAAATGACTAAAACTTGAGTCATTACATATAGATATGTTACAATTTTTTATTATAGGCAAAATATCCTTAATCTTTAAATTGTCTAAGGCTTGACATTTATGACCTAAACTAGAGTTTAAAATATCTGATAAAATTTTTTGTTCTTCTAAATTTTTTCCTGTAGCTAAAAAAAATCTGCAATTGTAGTTTTCGTTAATTAATTTCATTAATTTTATAATTATATGTGAAGGAACTCTCTTTGTGGGCCCAGATCCACCAATTCCAAGTAAAATATTATTTTCATTTTTATTAATATTATATTTATCCTTTGTAGTTTTAATTAAACTTTCATCTAAGAATATGTTTGGGCTGCTATCGATTTCTAAATTTATAGATTTTTTCAAAAATTCCTTTGCAGCATTAATGATATGTTGTTTTCTTTTTTTAAATAAGGGATATTGATAAACTTCTTTAATACCACTTAATTTTGATATTATGTAAAACCTTAATGAGGAATTAAAAATAAATATTTTATCAAATTTGTATTTTTTTAAAACTTTTATCAAATTAAATGTTCCAGATATACCATCATGTTCACCGCTACCTTTGTCTCTTTCTAGAATAATAAATTCTTTAATATGACTGTTATCCGCAAATATTTCTTTAGCTTTTGAACTTTTTTTTACAAGACATATAACTTTTGTATTAAATTTTTTTGATATTGCCTCAATGAATGGTAAAAAAATCACCATATCTCCTATACCCATTCTGTTTTGAACAATTAATATTTTCATTTTATTTATAAACTTTACTAAAAAAATTATTTATATAAATTTTATATATGAATAAAATTCAAGGCATTTATGCGGCTTCTTTAACTATTTTTAACAAAGATTTATCCTTAAATATCAACAAAACATTAAAACATGCAGATTATTTGATTAATAATGGCTGTCACGGTGTTGTTTTAATGGGTAGCACAGGTCAATCACAATTAATTTCTATACAAGAAAAAATAAAGTTAATAAATTCTTTGCAATTAAGTAAAAATTATAAAAAATTTATAATTGGAACTGGTGTCAATTCTTTGGGAGATACAATAAATTTAATTAAAATTTCAAAATCGCTTAATTTCAAATATTTTTTAATCATGCCACCAGCATACTATAGTTATAAAGATAAAGATGTGATAAATTTTTTCAGTAAACTAATTGATAAAATAAACGATTGTAAAATAATACTATATAATTTTGAAAAACTTTCTGGGTACAAATTTTCTTTACAGTGCGTGTTGGATCTAAAAAAAAGATTTCCGACACAGATAGTAGGTATAAAAGATAGCTCATATAATATTTACGAAAATTATAAAAATAATGATCTATCTTTACTTGTTGGATCAGAAGCAAAATTACTTCAAGGCTTGGAAATAGGTTGCCATGGAGCTATTACAGCAACATTAAATGTGACATCAAAAATTGCAAGACAAGTCTATGATGATTTCCATAATAATAAATCTGCAACATCGAACACCAAGCTTTGCAAAATTAGACAAGCTTTCGAAAAATTTAATCTTGTATCAGGCTTGCACTCTTATATGTCAAAAAAAGACAAAATATTTGAAAATCTTCTACCTGTGTTAGATTTATTACCAAAATCTGAAGAAAAAAAATTATTTGAAGAATTAAAAAAATTAGACTTTAATATTGATTATTAAAGATTATGAGTAATTTTGTTCAGTTTTGTAAAAAGCTTTTTAAAAGTGATGGTTTTATTTTAGTTGATGCATTCAAAAAAGAGCATGTGATTGGAAAACCAATAAAAAATCCACCTATAAAATTAAAATTATTAGATAAGAAACTTCATTACAAATTGTTACTTTTACCCGATTTATATTTTGGTGAAGCATATGCAGATGGATCTTTAGTTATTGAAAACGGATCTTTGACAGACTTTCTTGAAATTGCGATGAAAAATATTGGACGAGGCCCAACTAATTTTTATGCAACAGCAATTAAAAGAATAATGGGAATTTATTTAAACCTAACAAATTTAAATTTTGCCTCAAAATCTAAATCCAATGTTGCACATCATTATGATATTTCGGAAAAATTATATGATTTGTTTTTAGACAAAAATAGACAATATTCTTGTGCATATTTTAAAAGTGAGAGTGATACAATTGAAGAGGCGCAAAAAAATAAAATGGATCACATTATTAAAAAACTTAATCTTACACCTAATTTAAAAGTGTTAGATATTGGCTCTGGCTGGGGAACACTGGCACTACAAATTGCAAAGCAAAGTAAATGTGAGGTTTTGGGAATCACTTTATCAGAGAACCAACTAGAATATAGTATGAAAAAAGCCAAAGAACTCAATCTTGAAAACCAAGTTAGGTTTAAACTTGTTGATTATCGTAATTTAAATGAAAAATTTGATAGAGTGGTCAGCGTTGGAATGTTGGAGCATGTAGGAAAAAAATTTTATAACAAATATTTTAAGTCTGTGTCAAATTTTCTTAATAAAGATGGCGTTGCTTTAATACATACTATTGGATCTGTTATGACTCCAAGAGATCCTCACCCATGGATTTCCAAATATATATTTCCTGGAGGTTATACACCAAGTCTAAGTGAGTTAGCTAAACCAATAGAAAAATCAAACCTTATAATTTCAGATATGGAAGTTTTAAGGATGCATTACTCTCATACATTAAGAAACTGGAAAAATAGATTTTTAAGTAAAAAGGCAGAAGTTTTGGGAATGTTTGATGAAAAATTTTTTCGCATGTGGGAATTTTATTTAGCTGGTTGTGAAATGGCATTTAAATGGGGCGACCAAGTTGTATTCCAATTTCAATTATCTAAAGAATTACTATCCACACCAAATACAAGAGACTATATTTATTAATAAATTATTGATAAGCCATGAGATCAATGAGTAAAAAAAAGAAAAAAAAAAAATATAAACAAGTTGTTAAAAAGAAAAAACCGCAAAAAAAAATTATCTTAAAAAAAAAGATAAAAAGAAAAAATAAAAAAGTAAAAACTAAAAAAAAATACATTCGAAAAAATAATAAATTATCTATACAAAAAATAACTTCGAAAAAAAATAGCATCCTTTTAAAAGTTGTAAGGCTCCAAAATAAGATTAAAAATTATTTTTCTTTCAGCTTTAATTTTAATTTCTTAATTTTAGATAAAGCTATCCAATCTTTCTTTCAAGGAATAGACGAAAAGATAAATGAATATAAAATTATTAAAAAAGACGAAAATAGAAGAATTAAAATTGAGCAACTTGAAAAAGAAAGAGAGGAAAAAGAAAATATTGAAATTAAAAAAAGAGAAATTCTTGAAGAAGTTTTAAGACAGAAAGAAAAACAATTAAAAGAAGAGGAAAAATTAGAAAAAGAAAGAGCTAAAGACTTAAAACTTTTCTTACGAAAAGAACAAGCAATACTTAGAAAAGAACAGGCAGATAGACAAAAAAAGTTTTTACAAGAGTTAAAGTTAGAAAAACAAATTGAAAAATTTAGAATTAGAGAGGTTAAGGAATTAGAAAATCTAGAAAAAGTCTCATTGAAAGAACAAAGAGAAGACTATGCTGGACTTCAAGAAAGAATTGAAAAGCTTAAAGAAAAATATAGACAAATTAGAGACCAAAAAATTAGAGAAAGAGTAGAGGCTCTCGGCATCAAGATATTAAAGTCAGACGATAGAGAGAGTTTACTTAGAAAAGAAAAAGAATATTCGATAGAACGTCAGAAAATTGAACTTTCATTAGAAAGTTTTTATAGAAGCGCCTCAAGTTTAGTTTTTCAGCTTAATAAACGCCACATTACAAGAAATATGTCAATTTTCAGATGTATTGATAGAAGATTTGAAACTGGAGAAATATTTATAAAGTGGGATGAGTCAAATGATGAAGAATGGTTGTTGCTTATTTATATTAAAGATAATTCTCCTGATAAAGGGATAGTCGTAGAGGACAAAACTAATCCTGATAAAAACTTGTCACATGAATTTAAAACTGGTGATATTTTTAAAGCTTCAGATATGATGGTAGACTCATTAACACAATTATTGTCTAGAGAAAGATCTAAGAATAAGGATAACACTACTCATTAACGTAGACAGACACTCCTCTATTATTTATATCTACATCAAATTTTTTATGAAGAGGTGGAAATGCCCTTTGTGAACAATCTAGTCTGTCACATGTTCTGCAAGATACTCCGATTGGTATTTCAGTTTTTTTATCATTTAAATCTAAATTTTCAGTATAAACAAAATCCTTAGCATATTTAGCCTGACAACCAAGTCCGATTGACAAAATACTCCTCTTTTTTCCGTATCTTCCAACTCCTTTCTCAACCGTTCGAGCTATACAAACATATTTTTCTCCATTAGTCATTTTGCTAACTGCAGCCTGTATTACTCCTGGTCTAGAAAAAGCAGAATAAACATTCCATCTTGGACAAGCACCTCCATATCT
>CEQL01091776.1_pt1 | contig 12127 bp, 5 predicted proteins | sample 356281 | NCBI WGS metagenome assembly CEQL01 (sample SAMEA2621203, study PRJEB7988) | marine metagenome | biome: marine biome (ENVO:00000447); feature: surface water layer (ENVO:00002042); material: "saline water (ENVO:00002010), including plankton (ENVO:xxxxxxxx)" | depth 5 m
AATAATGTCACTTCTAGTTCATTCAGATTAGAGACAGAATTATTATGATCTATTCTGAAAGGTTCACACTCAATAATCCCTATGCCCCAACTCCTCTCAATTGCCTCCTGATGGATTAGCTTGTAGATTGATTCTCTCCTACTCTTGGAAAGAGCCTTCGAGTCTATGGCTCCGATTTCTCTCAAAATGTTGTAATCATTTGAAGGAATGGATATCGCACATACTATCAGAGGCCCAATTACCGGCCCCCTGCCAGCCTCGTCAACACCTATGGAGTACTCAGTCATATCTCTAAGTCAAAGTCAGAAGGGACTTGATTATCACTGATATTTTCTTCAGAAACCAAGCCTTTATCATCAATATCTAAGATTTCATTGTCAGGATGAAGAATATCCTGTTCCCCGAGCTTGTCGGCTATTCTAAAGGCCTCTTCAATGTCAGAATCCTCTTTGGAACGATCCAATAAATCACCAGCTTCGTTAACTATTTTCTCATCAACCAAATCAAAAACCTCACTCTCAGGCCTCCCTTCTCCACCAAAGAAATCCCTCTCAAACTCCTCAATATTGATTTTAGGACTTTCAATAATCTCTGCAATCGGGGAACTCTTTCTCACAAATTTTGCAAGCCAATCATCCCCTTCAGTAATAGTTTGTTCATCCTCACGGGGATTGCCTATTTTCAACGCCCACATGACACCATATATTCCCACAACTACTACAGCCATTATCATAATAGGCTCTAACCAATTATTAAGAAGAGGGATAATCCAATCCTCCGCGAGAGCCTGCTCTCCATCTTCTGGCAGGGACTCTCCCTGAATTATTACTGGAATGGAATCAATAAAAAATATGCTAGGCTCTAAGAAAGACCTCGTCTCCAAAGTAAGGTTTGCCATGGTTTCAGTCGGAGCTGATTCAGGGACTTGCATCCATCCGATAATATCTACTGAATCATTTTTATTTACAGGATATATCTCCAAATATCTAGATGACTCAGAGACATTGATTGAGGGGAACGACTCTGAAATCGTAATTCCAAAATCTGTCAGAATACTTGAATCAATAGATGCAGTAAAGCCATCAACCCCATTGCCAAGATTTGTCATTGTCCAAATAGCTGTTATGTTATCATCCTCTTTTAGTTGATATGACATTTCCATTTTCCATGAGTATATGGTTCCAGAATTGAGATTGAAATTGACATAACCAGGGGACCAATCGTCAATGATCATTGAGATGGTAACTTCGGCAAATAAATCGGAGGAAGCACCCTCGGTAACACTGCATGAAATGGTCACAGATTCTGATGAAGACCCGGGTTGAAGGGAAAAAATATCGTTTCGATAATCAACAGTTGCCCATTCTGGAAGGCCCAATACATCCAGACTAAAATCTAAATCTCCATCTCCAGTGTTTGTAATTGTAACCTCCATTTCACAATAACCCCCGGGAAGTACTTTTACCATGGAACAACCATCCTCTGATATCGATATGGTACCGCCAATTCTGGGTACTATATTCACGATATGAGTTGCCGATGAAATACTCTCTGGCGATTCAGAACTAGAAACTAGTATTTCAAAATACAAAGCGCCTTCAACACCTCCCGGAGAGAATATCTGGACCTTCACAGCTCCTGTTGAGTTGGGGGGGAGATCTGAGACCCTCCATCTCTCGATTATCGAAGCACTCCAGTTATCTGTCTCGAAGTAGTCTCCGGGAGCTGTAATCATACTCCCGTTCTCATCCAAGGCTACAATCTCAACATCAAGACTCCTAATGCTATTACCAGTATTTCTGACAATCGTTTCTAGTGTTAGGACACCTCCGGGTATAATCGAGGAAACTCCCCCGCCCTGAACTATCTCAACGCCCTCATAATAGCCATACCTCATCGAAAAGTTATACCAGTCAAGTATCTCTCCTTGGTCTGATGCTATCGACATACTCACCTCATGTAGGGAATTGGACAGCGGAAGACCTTCAAAAACCGGCGGAGAAGTAATCGAGAAGTGGACCCAATAAATCTGATCAGGCGTTACAGCGTATTCTCTACCGGCTTCAGGAGAGTCTTGTGAATCCCAAGATATATCCCATCCAGAAGGCCCGTCAATCGACAAAATGACATTCGATTCATTATCCAAATTACTACTGAAATTCACATTTATTCCGATACTTGAATCGGGATCGATTCCAAAAATTGAACCCGAATCAGATGCAAAAGAAACTCCTTGATGAATTTCAGAATAAAATATTTTTTTATCTTCTAGTTGAACAATATCTTGCGGTGCTGATGAGCAGAAAACGAGTAAGAGCAGAACCGGAACCACTCCCAAACGCACATTCACGTGCTTGGTAGTGAGAGCTCCCATATTACTTGTGCCTGTAGAATTTACAGGATTATTAGCCATCTTATTCTGGGTTAGTGGATAGGATCCTTTACCATCTTCGAAATTATATCAATATCAAATTCGCCAGCGTGAATGGGCGTCCTCAAGCCGAACAAACTCATTATTTCTGGCGAAACCTCTCCGAACTCTCCAATTTCATAGTCTTCGATAAGCACTCTCGCACCTCTGCCATTGATCCACGGGCCCCTGCCTTCAGCCACAGGCTCAAAGGAAACTGAAGAAGGGGGGGTACCCAGGTCCCTCAAGAGTGACTGAACTATTCCTTTGGCTGTTGAGAATCCCGCTCCTGATTCGGCGCAGGCCCAAGAAACTCTTGTTTTGTTGTCTCCCCCATGAACGACCTCCCCAAGTTCGTAAACCCTCTGAGGTAGCTCGTGATGCCTATTTGATGCTAGCAGATTCATTAATGATGGGAATATATACTGCCTGAGTATTGTATGATCAACCGTAATTGGATTAGAAATCACTGTGGCTTCTGATATCATCGGCCACCTAGTCTTCTCAAATTGATCCCCCTCATTAGAAAGAGTCAGACTCTGAATCTCTTGAAGGCCGACTGACCTCATGCTCATCCTTATTCTCCTGTGGAGATTAGATGATTTTAGCGGCGAAGCATCGATATGAACTGAAGATAGAATATCTGGCATATTTTCATATCCAAATCCTATTGCAATATCCTCCACAATATCAACAGGATGCATGATATCACTGCGCCATCTAGGCATGGAGAAGACGTGCTCTCTTTCTCCCACCACGCAGTCGGACCATCTCTCTGCCCTTTCAGATCCATTTGTAATTGTCCTAGATTCCAGTAATAATCCTCCCATTCTTCGAATCGCTCTACCAATTTCAGAATCACTAAGCTCCATACCCAGGATTTTCTCGATAAGTCTGTTAGGAACCCTGTAGGTTTTAGCCCCGAAGTTAGGTGTCACCTTTACTGAACCATCTCTACCGCGTACCTCTACACTTTCGACTGTACCTCCCAATTCTGATAATGATAATGAAACCAATAGGAGGCAGGTTTCACACGCTATCTCATCAAAACCTGTTACATCAATGAAGAAATCATTAGTGCCTTCACTAACGGTTGTATGATTTCCATTGATGATGGGGGGGAACGAAATGACCTCATTGTTAGAATCGAGGATAATCGGATATGACTCCAAGCCATCCATGAGTTTCGAGTACTCAATTCCTTTTGGGTGACTATCCAAAATTTCAGAGATGCTCATGACATCCTTGGAGGCTAGTGGCTCAAAGGAAAAATCGCCTGAAACAGCCTCATATCTGAATGGATGGTCTAGTTTTGATAGATCATGAACACCAATCGATGCAAGTGACCTCTTCCTCCCCAAGGTCATGTGTAGCTTCTCTTGGTGATCCATAAGGGACTGTATGAATGAGTCCCTTTCAGACGCACTTTTACCGGTATTTACTCCTCTGACTACAGCTCCCATTATTATCGGTCTAACTCCCTCTAAATCTCCATCCACATTTATCCTGATACCACTGTCCGAGACCTCTATTGAGGAACTTCCTGTATCGTCTCCCTGAAATGACCTAACTGCTCTGGCCATGGTTTCATGACTGAGTAGATCCGGACGATCAGGAAACACCTCAATTTCAATATCATCATCATCATTTAACTCGACTGGACAACCCATCTTGGGCAATAAATCAGACAAATCATTTTGGTTATGGATCGCCCCATTGATCTCTTGAATCCTTTTCAACATAGAATGTCTCAAAGTGATTGTCGGCATTATAGAACCTCAGTTTCCCAGCCACATCGGAAGAGGCCTTTCAAAGCCAATTAGCCTGAGTCCGCTGATCGCTGCAGTTTCCATATCCTTGGCCCTTAATATTCGCCTACCGACGTTATGAAAATTTGATAATCCTGCTTCTTTCATTATTCCCACGATCTCGGGAATAATAGTTTCTGAAATGTCTGAAATTTTATTCTCCTCATCAATCGGACCAACGACGAATGAGCATCCAGATGCTCTGACGATGATCAAATCTTCTGCAGAGGGTTGCTTCTCAAGCTCTATGCCAATGATTCTTCCCTGGGCGTCCAATCCCATTGCTCTCGAGGCCAAACCAATCCTTGGTAATGCCGCTGCCGCTCTTCCTCCTCCAGGAGTTGCCAAAGAGACTATGGCGCCATCTAAATCAAGATCAACTACCAACCTGAAAAGTCCCTCTATCCTATCAGCTCCATCTCTAAGGAGGATTAGCGATGAGCTATTCAAATGACTCGACAATGAGACCATTATAGCCTCTATCTCAGCATCATTCATAGGTGGTAAACTCTGTAAATCTAGTACAATCCCAGCAATCCCTCTGGCATTGTCTGGAAATTCTGCAAGCTCCTTCTCGCCTACTATCAATAGATCGCCCTCGTTCGGCCCCGTAGCGACAATACCTGGAATTCTAATTTGCCCATCCGGATAAGTCAAGCCTCTGGGGGACCTAATGATCCAAGGGACTGGTAATTTCAAAATCTCCTCGTCAGAACCAACCGGAATCACACTTATGGAGGTATCAATTATTGAGTAATCAGGAATTCTATCTGAACTGGAAGGACTAATCCCTATTCCATCAAAGCCTTCGGATACCCATCGCTTGGGCTTGATACATCCCATCGTAGATTCCTCATCTGGAACCAAAACCAATGCGTCTTCCTCAAGGGAAAGACCTAGTGGCTCTAGGAAATCTTCCAGCTCAATGACTTCTTTATTCGTTATCGATCTCATCATCGAACCCTTTCCGGGAGGTGGACAACTGCCTGCAATAATCACTCTACCCCCCTTCATACCTAAACCAGGGTCAGGTCCAACGGAACCCATGACAATCAAAGTTCCCCCTGACATTCCCGATCCAGCTCCAGAAGAGGCTTGTCCTCTGACGACTACTATTCCTCCTTTCATCCCCGCACAGGCATCCTTGCCAGCAGAGCCCATAACTGTCACACTTCCCCCATTCATGTTCATTGCCAGCCTGTCTCCAACATCCCTCTCCACAACAACTCTGCCATCAGATTGAAATGCGGCCAGCATTGACTCGCAACTCCCCTCAATATTCAGGGTACCTCCTCTATTCATCGCTCCAACGCACTCTCCTAGATTACCGAGAAGAAGTACTCTAGAACCCATGGGAAGATGAGTAAGTACACCAAAGTCGCCGTCTCTAGGCTTAGTGTCCCCACCGGATCCATAACCGATTTTTACCAAGCGATCTTTGTCCATCGCCTCAGGCAACATTCTGGCGATTTCTCTATTGAGTTTGACACTCCTTGAGGTCTGGTCCCTCATCGCCACAGTACTCCGAGTCTAGTAATGGTCTTCATTGTGACGGACATTTTTCATCTGTTGATAAATAGCTTAGTTGAGTTATCTTGATAGAGCATCGGCTAGAGGGGTTAATGTTCAGGGGTTAGTATGGCACGAGTGAAAGTAGCTATCAATGGGTATGGGACAATTGGAAAGAGAGTTGCGGATGCAATAGACGCACAGGATGATATGGAGATTGTGGGAGTAACCAAGACAGGTCCAAGCTTCGGTTGTGAGATGGCAGCTAAGAAGGGATTTGACCTCTATTGTACATCTGACGACAAAGACATGATTTCTAACTTCGAGAATTCTCATTTTGTTTGCAAAGGTGGCCTCACAGATCTGCTTTCCAAATCCGATGTAGTCGTAGATTGTTCTCCAGGAAAAATGGGTGCAGCTAATCTCAAAAAGTACCAAGAGGCTGGAGTAAAGAGTATATTTCAAGGAGGGGAGAAACACTCACTGACCGGACTTTCTTACACATCTTGCGCAAATCATATGGAAAATTTCGGGGCAGAAACAACAAGGGTTGTTTCTTGTAATACCACAGGACTCTCCAGAACACTGGTGCCATTGTATGACTTGTGCGGATCTCTGAAAGTAGAATGTACAATGATCAGAAGAGCGGCAGATCCAGGCGACTCGAATAGAGGCCCCATTAACGCTATAAAACCGGTTTTGAAGGTACCTAGCCATCACGGACCGGACGTGATGACAGTAAAGCCAGAAATCGAGATCAATTCGCTTGCAGTGGCAGTACCAACAACGATAATGCATGTCCATGCAATCATTGCCGATCTTCCAGAGAATCACGGCCTCACCACTGAAACAATTCTGGATATATGGAACGAAACTCCGAGAGTTATCGTGATGAACGGCCAGGGCAATAGGATTACAACCACTGCCGAGGTAATGGAGATGGCCAGAGATATCGGAAGAAAATGGGGAGATCTGCATGAAATTTTTGTCTGGGAGGATGGAGTAAGACTAATCGGAAATAGACTGTATTATTTCCAAGCAATCCACCAAGAGAGTGATGTGATCCCTGAGAATGTAGACTGTGTGAGGGCTCTAATGAAACTCGAGGGAAGCTGGACCGAAAGTGTCACCAAGACAGACCAAGCAATTTCCCGATATTACAATATTTGAGCTTTTTCACGGCTTTTTAGTCATAATCGGTTGTGATTATTCTATAATCAGCTTAGGTTAACTGTCAAAAGGCTGGTTAGGTTCCGAAGGAACCATGTATGCAAGGAAATCAACTTTCCTTGTCCTTACTGTTTTGTTGTTCTCTTCATGGTCGGGAATGGTTTCCGCCTCCCCTCAAGGCACAGATTCGATTCAATCTCCAAACCACGATAACTATCATTTTGAAAAATGGTCACCTCTGGAATTTGCCTCAGAGCATGTACACCAAATTAGGCAAACTTCAGGATTAATACATTCTCCGTATGGCTCATTTGACCCGCTTATGGATGAATACCCAACCTTTGGAGCAATGAATACCGGCGATTATACCTACTCAGATAGGCCAGTCTTTGTAATCCAATCCGAAAGCTCTGACATTTCGGGAATATCATCCTCAGTGGAAGAGGTAGGAGGCGCAATACTGGATTACATGCCCGATAGTGCGCTTCTTGCGAGGCTACCCGTAGATGTTGATGCTGACAATTTCTTAGTTTCTCTGGCCAACGTAAGGTGGTCGGGGCAAATGCCAGATATCTGGAGAGTGTCTCCTGAAATCCTAGGTAACATGTACTCCCCTTCATCACAATTAAATCTGCAGATTTTACCAGCTAACGACCTAACAATAGAAGAGCTGATATCTCTCGAGAGGGACCTATCCCTGATTTCCGGTTATGATCAATCAACCAATTGTGACGCGTGGCTGTGTACGGTTGAAAGTGTTGATTCGATCTGGATTCCTCTATTATCAAAAGATTGGAGAATTTTGCACATCCAAACCACAAGCATAGCATCGGTATACAATAGTGTGGCTAGGGACATATCCGGCGTACAAGGGGCATATGAGCAATCATCAATGTCCCTGGACGGAACAGGTGAGGTCATTGCTATTTCAGACACCGGCCTAGATGAAGACCATGGTGATTTCGACGGAAGAATAAGATCAGTATACAGCCAATTTGGTCCAGATAATGATAACTCGGACTTACTTAGTGGTCACGGAACCCACGTAGCCGCAACGCTCCTAGGAGACGGCTCCGGTCAATCGTCCGCACTAGGTATGGCACCTGGAGCAACATTTCACATGTACACTCACGAGTCTCAAAGTGGCTTTTTCGGTATTTATGGCTCATTATACGGTCTATTTACACACTCATGGAATCAGAATGCTAGGATACATACCAATAGCTGGGGCACAACAAACTTAGGCAATTACAGTCAGACATCTTCCAATGTAGATGATTTCGTAAGCGACTATCCGGCCTATATGGTCCTATTTTCTGCCGGTGATATTGGAGGTACTAATGATTCTGGCATCACCCCTCCGGGTACCTCCAAGAATGCTCTAACAGTGGGTGCTTCTACAACTGGGTCTTATGGCTCAGAGCCTTCGGGAAGTGTGGTTTCTTTCTCATCACAAGGACTGACCAATGATGGCAGAATAAAGCCAGAAATTGTTGCACCCGGAGTCCTCATTTGCTCGGCAAGGGCCCAAGAAGCAACTCTGGTCGATGGGCAATCCTGCTCCGGATTAACGCATGATGACGGCACTACGCCACTTTATGTCGCGATGAACGGAACTTCAATGGCAACACCTGTTGTTGCTGGAGCCTCTGCACTTGTCCGACAGTTCCTGAGGGCAGAAGGAATCAGCGAGCCTAGGTCTGACCTGATTAGAGCAATTCTAATCAATGGGGCAGAAGATATCGGAGATAGTGATGTGCCAAACCCGTCTGAGGGGTGGGGACAACTATCACTCGACAACAGCCTCTTCCCAGTGTCCGAAAATGGAGTGGAAATGGATGTGATGTATGATTATTCAAGAGAGCTTTTTCCAGGTCATGGATTCACCTACACATTCGATGTAAGTCCAGGCGCAGGACTAGATGCTACTCTGGCTTGGAATGACCTAAAGGGATCATCAGTCGCAAATCAGTCGGCATCTCGTTTAGTTAACGATCTTGACCTTTCTGTTACTGCTCCTGATGGGACAATTTACCTTGGAAACGAATTCATATCCGGATTCAGTGTATCTGGTAACTCCAAAGATTCTCTGAACAATCTAGAAAGGGTAAAAATTCAGGATGCCTTGCCCGGTGTATGGACTGTTAGAGTAGGAAACTCGGGAGGGGATACTCAGGGCTACTCTTTGGTATTCTCGGCTGTAGCGAGTGAGATTAGTGAAGCTGATTTGACTGTTTTCGAAGGTTCTATATCAACTTCGGTTCAAAATCCACTGCAGGGCGACACAATTCTAATTGAGGCCGCTTGGGGCAATCAAGCTACCGCAACAGCATCACATTATGACGTGGAAATCCACGATGTGACCACTGGAAACCTACTACACACCTCAAGAAGATCGCCAATTACAGGAGGTGGACTTGACTCACTCTCGTTTCCCTATTCGTTCTCATCAACAGGTGAGCACATACTCAGACTATCCCTTGATTCATCTTCAGAGATATACGAGTTGAATGACGAGGTCAGTGGCATCAACAACAACATAGCTGAGATAATAGTAGAGGTTTCTCAAATAGGAGTAAGAATTACTCCTTTGTTGGAAAATGGAAATCTGCCATCCAATCCATTGGAATTTGAAGATTCAAGAACTAGAAGCATGAATCCGAGGGAGACCAACTCTGTATACTTCCCTCTGGAACTTAGAAATGAAGGAACCTCAGCCATATCCGTTCAACTCAGCGTTTCTCCGGTAAATATTGTATCAGAAAATGGGGTCTTGCAACCACCATCTGATGAATGGTGGAAAATCCTCAATCAGACAGGACCATGGGAACTTGGGCCGATGGGTAGTGAGGGAGATAGGATTGTGATTGAGCTAAATCTAACTGCTCATCCTCAATCCACCTCCTCGTCCCTTCCAGGAGAGGTTTACGCCCTTCCAGGTACGTTTGTAACCGATTTGAATCTATTTGACGTAAACGCTCCCACCGTGAATAATGTAATCAGACTGGAAGCTGAGGTGGACAGAATCGAGGGCCTGGTCACAGTTCTAGCTGGAGAAGGAGGTGCAGAGGCCGAACCGGGACAGTGGGCATCCTTCTCTCTTGCAGTAGGAAATGATGGGAATGGCCCCACCCGATACATGGTATCTTGCACAACTGAAAATTCATGGCCAGTGAATATCTGGGATTCTCAGTCCTCAGAACTCCTTACAGATCCCATAGGCAGGTTACTATACACTACCCTACCAATAAAAATTAGGGTTCCGAAATTACCGAACGGTGAGCCCGCGGCGGGAAGTGTTGAGGATGTGACATGCGTGACTGAATCTGTCAACGATCCTTCTTTGAGTATTTCCAACACCGTATCCGTACTCGTTCTGGCCAATGATGACTTCGTAACAGATATATTTTCAGATTCTGGTAACCCTCTAGGTCCGTTGGCATTAGCTTCCGATAGGGCCGTGATAAACGGAGATATGGTGACTACGATATTAGAAGTCAGCAATAATGGTAATATCCCGATGACCTTTGAAGTAGATGCCTTCTCTTCCCTCAACACCTGGCCGATTCAGATTGTTCACGAGGAAGAGGAATCAATGGATTCTATTTCAGTTGAAATATTATCAGGCCAAGTAGCAGTTTTCCAGATTAATACTTTAGTTCCAATGGCGGCCCAAATGGGAGAGTCCAATACAATCACAACGAGGGTGACACACATCGGAGGAAATACGATTTCGAATGGGACCAAGCTAGTTGTCAGAGAACTGGCAGAACTCGATATTTCTGGAGACTCCTCTATATCCGCAGCCCCTGGATTGACTGGAGTAGCTAATATCATGATTCAGAATTCTGGCAATGTTGATTTGGTAGTGTCCCTTACTCTTGGTACCATACCTTCGGATTGGTCCGGCGGATTCATGACTGCTGGAAGTTTCGCAATGAACATGAATCAGCAGGCTGTCGTTTCTGTCGCTTTAGAGCTACCAGGCGCCGTTCCTGCAGGCCCTCAGGAAGAATCGATTCCAGTCATAATTGAATATACTACACCTGCCTTGGTGACACATTCCGAAACTGTTTGGCTAGAAGTTTTTGTCCTATCGTCCGCATGGCTAGATCTATCTGTTCCAGATGACACTGTAGAAGGAGTATCATCCGGGAATCCTGCTACTTTCGACATTACCTTGCAGAACATCGGTAATTCTCAGACTGAAGTCTCCGTCGAGGTAGACGGTGATGAGAATTGGAGATTTGATGTCGACCCCTCATCAGCAGGGACGATAGAGCCCGGAGAATCGATTTCCATAGAGGTAGTAGCAAACCCAGGGGGGAATGCAGAATATGGTATTGTTGGGTTGGACGTTTTTGCAAATGGTACCGGGCAAATCGAGGTTTCAACTAATGCTTACCTAAAATTGCAAGTCAGCAAAGCAAGGGAATCCACAGAGGGACTCATACCTTCATGGGCCATAGGATTGATCTTTATTGTCGTAGTTTCAGTATCTGCTACACTGATTGTCAGGGCGAGAAGGTCTTCTTCTCTGGCGGCACGCCCCGATGAAGAACTGATTCCACCCGGATCAGCACTACTTACTGGCTCCACAAATGAGAGAAGAGCGGCCGCTTTGGAGACTAGCGCTTCAGGAGAAGTCCTCACTGGTACTGTATCCGAACAAGAACTTAATGAAGCAATATCTTCATCATCACTCCCCTCACTAAATATTGAAAAGACACCTGAAGGAGCTCCTCCCCTGCCACTTTCAGGGCTTCCAGAAGGATGGACAATGGAGCAATGGGCAGCTTACGGTAATATGTGGTGGGAACAAAACCGTCCGTGAGCGTTATCAGTGTTAGCCGCTTGGGATGCCCATGTCTGCAATCTCTAGACAAGCACCTTCCATCATACTATTCGGCCCTCCAGGTGCCGGCAAGGGAACTCAAGCAGTGAGGATTAGCCATACTACCGGTAAGCCACAGATCTCCACTGGTGACATGCTCAGAGAAGCAGTGAGAGAGGGTACTGATTTGGGGAATGAAGCTAAGGGATATATGGATCGTGGATTGCTGGTCCCAGATTCCATAATCATCGGCCTGATATCTGAGAGGCTCAAGCGTTCGGACGCCTCAGAGGGGGTTCTCTTTGATGGATTCCCGCGAACTATCGCCCAGGCCGAGGAATTATCCAGCATAGCTGAAGTGTCAATGGTAATTATGATACAAGTTCCCGATGAAGA
>CEQL01060896.1_pt1 | contig 12125 bp, 9 predicted proteins | sample 356281 | NCBI WGS metagenome assembly CEQL01 (sample SAMEA2621203, study PRJEB7988) | marine metagenome | biome: marine biome (ENVO:00000447); feature: surface water layer (ENVO:00002042); material: "saline water (ENVO:00002010), including plankton (ENVO:xxxxxxxx)" | depth 5 m
GATAATATTCCCGGAATAAGAGGGGTTGGTCCTAAAACAGCGCAAAAATTATTGTTTGAATATGATTCAATAGAGGGAATATTAAAAAATAAAGAAAAAATCTCAGGTTCTGTCGGTGAAAAGGTCAGGGCAAATGCAGATGATGCAGTATTATCTAAAAAATTAGCTACAATAAAAACAGACGTTCCAATTGAAATCGATTTAGAAACCATCAGAATAAAAGATTCGGATTCAGTTAACCTAATAAAATTACTTGATGATCTTGAATTTAGAACAATAAAGAATAGAATGATTTCTCAGGGTATTATTAATGAGAAAAAAAACGAACAGCTAAGTTTTTTTGATTCTGGAATCAAAAAAAAAGCAAAGGAAAATTTAAGTTACAAGCTTGTTGATTATGCTCATATTGATCAATTTGTAAAAAAAATATTATCAAGTGATGAATTATGTATTGACACAGAAACATCTAGTTTAAATATAGAAGAAGCTGAGATAGCAGGGATTGCTTTTTCTAATAAAGAGTATTCTGCGTATTATGTTCCTACAATAAAAGATCGTGAGAAAATTATTAATAAACTCAAGCCGGTTTTTGAAAGTAAATCCATAAAATACATAGGTCACAATTTAAAGTATGACTTGCAGATATTAAAAAAGTATGGAGTTGAAGCACCTGTAAATATATTTGATACTATGATTGCTCACTATTTAATTAACCCTGAAATGAGTCATAAACTGGATGTTTTATCTGAAAACTATCTTGACCATAAGTGTATTCCAATAGAAGATATTATAGGTAAGAAAGGTACATCTCAAAAAATAATGACTGAGATTGATCCAAATGAAGTATATAGGTATGCTTGTGAGGATGCTGATATAACCCTGAGGTTGAAAAAGATTTTTGATAAAGAAATCCGCAAACTTAAATTGACAGAGCTTTTTAATAAAGTTGAAACACCTTTAATTCTTGTTTTATCAAATATTGAAAATAATGGAGTTAAGATTGATACTAATTTTTTATCTAAAATGTCAGATGAGTTAGAGAAAAAAATCATTGAGGTTGAGAAAATTATATATAAGGAAGCTGGTGAGGAGTTTAATATTTCCTCACCAAAACAACTAGGATTAATTTTATTTGACAAACTTAAAATTGATGAAAATCCAAAGAAAACTAAATCTGGACAATATTCAACAAGTGAAGACATTTTATCTAAGCTATCAAAAAAAAACAAAATTGTAGATCAAATCCTTAATTATAGAGAGTTTAAAAAGCTTAGGTCCACTTATGTTGACGCTTTGCCTGTAATGATTTCTAAAAATGATGGTTTAATTCATACAGATTATGCTCAAGCGGTTACTGCCACAGGGAGACTTAGTTCGAATAAACCTAATCTCCAAAACATTCCCATAAAGACTGACTTAGGAAGAAAAACTAGATGTGCTTTTATACCAAGAAAAGATACAAATTTAATATTGGCTGCGGATTATTCTCAGATTGAATTAAGAATCATTGCGGATTTTAGTGGCGACGAAGCCATGATAAATGCCTTTAATAACAATCAAGACATTCATAGAACCACTGCCGCAAAAGTTTTTGGTGTAGAATTAGATGAAGTTACCAGTGATATGAGAAGAAGAGCTAAGGAAGTTAACTTTGGGATAATATATGGAATCTCTGCTTTTGGTTTGTCTCAGAATTTAAATATTCCAAGAAAGGAGGCTAAAGAGATAATTGATTCTTATTTTGCAAAATTCTTTAAAGTAAAGGAATATATGTCTAACTCAATTCAAGAGGCCAAAGAAAAAAAATATGTAACTACTCTCCTTGGAAGAAGAAGGTATTTGAGAGATATTGATTCAAGAAATTACACCCTAAGGGGTTTTGCAGAACGAAATGCGATTAATACACCGATTCAAGGGAGTGCTGCTGATATAATTAAACTTGCGATGGTTAAAATTTATGAATGGATAAATAAAGAAAACTTAAAATCAAAAATGATTATGCAAGTGCATGATGAATTAGTTTTTGACATTGAAAAAGAGGAGCTTAATTTATTTGAAAGTAAGGTAAAAACAATTATGGAGGGTGTGGTAGAAATGAAAGTTCCTCTATCTGTGGATATTGGTGTGGGTAAAAACTGGCTTGAAGCTCATTAAATATGATAAATAAGGAAAAAATAGAAAAAGCACATCAAAGAATATCAAAAGGCATTCACAATACACCTGTATTAACCTCTCAATCTATTGATAAAATTTCTGGATGCCGAATTTATTTTAAATGCGAAAATTTTCAAAAAATTGGTGCTTTTAAAATGAGAGGCGCTCTTAATGCCATTCTTTCTTTTGATAAGAAAGATATAGAGAAAGGGTTTGTTACCCATTCATCGGGTAATCACGCACAAGCCGTTGCTCTTTCATCAAAAATATGTAATACAAAATCTTATATCATAATGCCCAAAGGTGCTCCAAAAATTAAAATAGAAGCGGTAAAAAGTTATGGTGCAGAAGTTATACTGTGTGAAAATAATGAAAGAGCTAGGATTAGTCAGTGTAATAAAATACTTGAAAAAACAGGAGCAAACTTTATTCATCCCTACGATAACTATGATGTTATACTAGGTCAGGCTACTTGTGCTAAAGAAATATATGAAGACAAAAAAATACCTCGTCTTGATAATATTATATGTCCTGTAGGTGGTGGCGGATTGGCATCCGGAACTATAAAAGCTACAGAATTTTTTTCACCAGAAACAAAAGTGGTATTATCAGAGCCTGAAAATGCTTCTGATGCATATGATTCCTTTAATCAGAAAAAATTAATTCCAGTTAAAAACCCTAATACAATAGCAGATGGTTTAAAAACCTCTCTGTCAAAAAAAACATTTAATATTATTCTAAGTGGGGCTGAAGAAATAATTACTGTTTCAGAAGCAGAAATAATAAATAGTATGAAAATAATTTGGGAAAGGTTAAAAATTATTTGTGAGCCTTCTTGTTCATTACCTCTCGCAGCTATTCTTAAAAACAAAAGTAAATTTAAAAATAAATCAGTAGCTATTATTTTAACAGGTGGAAATATAGATTTGTCTAATATACCTTTTTAGTTTCTAAACTTATCAAAATCACTTTTTATTTCCAGCCTAGGAAAATTATTATCCATAATGTTGACGTCAGCAGTTTCTTTATTTGGGTCTAGCTTTATGCTTTTTACAACTTTATTTTTTACAAATACTTTTGAAACCTCTGTCTCATTTAATCTCCAAATTTCTGCTGGAATTTTTTCGATTTCTTTTGTGTTATCATCATATGTCCATTCAATTATAAGAGGTGTAACTAATCCACCAATATTTTTGAATGTCACTTCATAAAAGTTTTTGTCAGCATTTTCAAGTTTTATTGCCTCATCATTTACAGTGTTTCTAAATTCTCTATAACTGTTTGAATTGGTTTTTGAAAAATTAAATTCAGTTGGTTGAAATGGCATTGCATATTTTGGGTCGTCTGAAGCAACCTTTCCTTTTCCTTTAATTTCTCTATTTTCAAAATTTGCTTTATTTTCAAAAGGTTTATCAACGTTCTTCATTTTAAACCATTTTACTTTTTCAACGGATATGTCAACATTATCAGTGCTATAAAACCAACCTCTCCAAAACCAATCTAGATCAATTGCGCTTGCATCTTCCATTGTTCTAAAAAAATCTGCTGGATCTGGATGTTTGAATGCCCACCTTCTCGAATATTCTTTGAATGCATAATCAAATAGTTCTGGGCCCATTATAGTTTCTCTAAGCACGCTTAGTGCAGAAGCAGGTTTAGCATATGCATTGGCACCAAATTCCCGAGATGCAATTTGTTCAGAATTTGTCATAATAGGCCTTAACATATCTTTTGGCATTTTCATATAATTTACAATGCTCTCAGCCGTTCCTCTTCTCAGAGGACCATCGCTGTAATATTCTTTTTGTGTCAAGGATTGAATAAATGTATTTAATCCCTCATCCATCCATGTCCATTGTCTCTCATCAGAATTTATTATCATCGGTATAAAAAAGTGACCAACTTCATGTATGATAACACTAATCATCCTCCATTTTGTTGCATCTGAATATGTTCCGTCATCATTAGGTCTTCCAAAGTTGAAGCATATCATTGGGTATTCCATTCCTATTGATGCTGCGTGTACTGATATTGCAACTGGGTACGGGTATTCAATTGTATGTTTGGAATAAGTCTTTAGAGTATTTGCTACCGCGATAGTTGATTCTTTCTCCCACAATGGGTTTCCTTCCTTGGAATAATATGACATTGCCAAAGGCTCATTATTTTCAAGTTTTACAGCCATAGCATCCCATATATATTTTCTTGATGCTGCAAAAGCAACATCTCTAACCATTGAAGCTTTAAATTTCCAAGTTTTAGATTTATTTCTGGTTGGGTCTTTCTCTTTTTTTATAGCTTCTTCTTGAGTGGTTATCATCACAGGCTTGTCATATGTTTTTCTTGCAAGCTCTAACCTTTCAAGTTCTTTTTTACTTAATACCTCCTCTGGATTTTGAAGTGCACCTGTTGCTCCTACAATAAAATCAGAAGGAACTGTTATGTTTAATTCGTAATCACCAAAGGGAAGAGCGAACTCTCCTCTTCCTAAAAATTGCTTGTTTTGCCAACCTTCTTTGTCATCATAAACAGCCATTCTAGGAAAAAATTGCGCTATTGTATAGTTATAGTTTTTGTCTTTTTCAAAATATTCGTAACCACCTCTTCCACCCAACTTCATTCTATCATTTATCTCATAATGCCACTTTATATTGAATGAAAATTTCTCTCCAGTTTTTAATGGTTCCGTAAGTTCAATCCTCATCATAGTTTGGATAATTTTATTTTCTAAGGGATTTCCATATTCGTCCTTTACATATTCAATTTTAAATCCACCATTATATTTTTCTCCTCTAGAATTTGTTTGAGTATTTGTTAAAGACTGTAAAGATTTTCCACTGATATTTATAGGCATGGTTGAAGGGGTTACTAGTGGTGTGTTTGATTGATCTGATCTCACGTTTTGATCAAGTTGTACCCACAGGTATCTCAAAATATCAGGTGAGTTATTGTAGTAAGTAATATTCTCTTCACCATATAACATTTGATTTTCGTCATTTAAAATAATATCTATCTTATAATCGGCCTTTTGTTGCCAATAATCAATTCCGGGAGCACCAGAGGCTGTTCTGTATGAGTTCGGTGTTGGAAGCATAGTACCAAGTTGTTCAAATTTTTTTTCCCATTCCCCATATGATCCTTGAGAGAAAGCATTAAAAAAAGAAATCGAAAGTATAATAATTAGAATTTTTTTCATATCACCAAAATTTTGCGTTAAAAGTAAGCATTAAACTTATACCAAAAATAACAGAAGAAACAAACAACACCCAATTTTCTCTTTTTTTGAAAATCAACTTTGAAATTACTGCACTTAGAGATAAAAATATTAGTACAACAATTATTTGAGCAACTTCTATCCCAACATTAAATGCAAATAACTCAAACACAATACTCCCTTTAAAAAGAATTGCTTTTAAATAATTTGCAAAGCCAAGCCCATGAATTAAACCAAAAACAAGGGCAATAGCATAATTTGAGTTTACTACTGTTATTTTTTTATTATTCCTATTAATGATATTATTAAATGCTGTAATTAATATGGTTAAGGGAATTGCAAATTCAATTAATTTTAGATCATAGGTAATCAACTCTAGAACAGACAAAGCTAGAGTAATGGAATGGCCAATTGTAAATGCTGTGACTAGAATAATTATATTCTTTAACATTTTAAATTCATATATTACAACTAAAGCTAATATAAAAAGTATATGATCAAGCGCTTGAGCATTCAAGATATGATCAAATCCAACCAAAAACCATGTTTTAAATTCTTCCATAATATCATTTAAGGTTTAAGTTTTAAATTTATTAATTTTAGATTATTAGTATGCTATCTATAATTTGTTTTTTTTTCCTGCATGAGTTTTATGTGAGTGTGTCTTACATGGAGTATGACAATGATAGAAATGCTGTAGAAATTCAAAAAAAAATTTTTTTTGATGATCTTGAGTTAGCCCTGAGAAATGAAAACAATGATAAAACTTTTGATATTCTAAATTCTGACCCCCAACTAATTAATCAATATATAGAAACTTATCTTATTAGTAATATGAAAATTTTGATAAATGGCAAAACATATAATTTTAACTACTTAGGTCATGAACATATTAATGGGACGATCAATTGTTTTTTGGAGATAAAAGGAATAAGAAAAGTTAAAGAGCTACAAATAGAAGATACTAGTCTTTTTTCTTATTTTGATGGTCAAGAAAATTTGATTTATTTTGAAATGAACAATAAACTATCGACATTAAGATTAAAAGAACCTAAGCTGTCTGATAAAATTATTTTTTAATTTAAAAACCCAAGATGAAAAAATTATTATTTCTAGTCACTTTAATTTCCTCTATAAATTTATTTTCACAACAAGTCAACATTGAGTCGTTTACAAAAGACTTTGAAAAAAAAGAGGGTTTCATTAATTATTATTGGGACGATAATAATGGAAAATTATATTTTGAGATTGAAAATTTAGATAAGGAGTTAATATATGTTAATTATCTATCAGCAGGTGTGGGTTCTAATGATATTGGACTAGATAGAGGACAAATTGGGGGTACAAGAATTATTAAATTTGTCAAAATTGGACCCAAAATGCTAATGGTTCAGCCTAACTATAAGTTTAGAGCTCTTTCAAAAAATACAGAAGAAATCAATTCGGTTAACGATGCATTTGCACGCTCAACAATTTGGGGATTTCAGATAGAAGCTAAGTCAGGAAATAGTTATCTTATTGATGCTACTGAATTTGCGATGCGGGATTCACATATGATTATATCAAGGCTTAAAAGACAAAATCAAGGTATATTTAAAATTGATAATACCAGTTCTTCTTTTGATCCTAGTTTCTCTAAAAACTTTCCACTAAATACAGAGATTGAATCTTTTTTAACTTTTAGAGGAGAGGCTACAGGCGGATGGCTAAATTCTGTTTCTCCTAGTTCTGAATCATTTTCAGTTAGGACAAGGCATTCTTTTGTTAAGTTGCCTGATGAGGGTTATTCACCAAGAAAATTTGATCCAAGAGCAGGCTATGGAGCAATGACATTTTATGATTATGCAAGTCCAATTGATGATAATTTGCATGTGAAATATATTAGGAGACACCGCCTTAAAAAAAAATATCCAAGTCAAAAACTAAGTGAGCCAGTAGAGCCAATAATTTATTATTTAGACCGAGGTGTTCCGGAGCCTGTAAAATCTGCATTGATAGAGGGGGCAGCTTGGTGGAACGATGCATTTGAGTCTGCTGGATTTAAAAACGCATTTCAAATTAAAGTTTTACCTGAAGGTGCAGATCTGCTTGATGTACGATACAATGTAATTCAGTGGGTTCATAGATCAACAAGAGGTTGGTCATACGGCGCATCAGTTGTTGATCCTCGAACAGGTGAAATAATAAAAGGACATGTCTCCTTAGGCTCACTAAGGGTAAGACAAGATTACCTTATAGCTGAAGGTCTCCTTAGACCTTATGATGGAGATTATAGTAAAAACAATGCGATGAAAAAAATGGCAATTGAAAGGTTAAGGCAACTCTCTGCACATGAAGTAGGACACACTATCGGACTTTCTCATAACTTTATTTCTAGCGCAAGACAAAGAAAGTCTGTTATGGACTACCCTCATCCTCTAATAAAGTTTTCTAAAAATAAAATTGATTTATCAAACGCATATGGTCAAGGAATTGGTGAATGGGATAAACTTGCAATTAATTGGGGATATAGAGAATTTGAGTCAAACGAAGAGGATCAATTAAACCAAATAATACAAGACGGATACAAAGCTGATATTTACTTTATAACAGATCAAGATTCAAGACCTCAAGGAAGCGCTCACCCTAGATCGCATTTGTGGGATAACGGTTTCGATGCAGCTGACGAATTAAATAGAATGCTTGAAATTAGAAGACATATTCTTGATAATTTTTTAGATAACGCAATTAAAAAAGGAGAACCTATGTCTAGTATTGAAGAGGTTCTGGTTCCAATGTATTTGCTACATAGATACCAGATTGAGGCGGCAGCAAAGGTAGTAGGAGGATTAGAATATAACTATGCTCTAAAGGGTGATGGACAGTTTGTAACGAAAATGTTAACTAAAGAACAACAAGCTAAAGCACTTGAATCATTACTAAAAACTATTCATCCAAAAAACTTATCACTAGATGAGAAGCTCATAGAATTAATTCCACCTAGAGCTTTTGGATACCCAAGAACAAGGGAAACTTTTAAATCTAGAACCGGTCTAACTTTTGATTATTTAGCCGCAGCAGAAACTGCAACAAACTTAACTTTAAAAATGTTGTTTAATCCTGAAAGAGCATCAAGATTAATAATTCAAAAAGCAAGAGATTCTATAAATCAACCTGGTTTTAAAGGGGTTATGGATAAAATTGTTAATCAAACGATTTTACATACAAATGATACTAAAGAAGAAATACAAACTTTTTCCAGTATTGAGTTGGAGATTTCAAAAATGGTGAGCAATAAAGTTTTAAATTATCTCTTTATCTTAGCCGCAAGTAATAAAACTCATGAGGGTGTTAATGCAATAACACATTCAATTCTTAAAAAAATAAAAAAAGAGCTAAATAAAAAAGCCCCTAGTGATCATCACTCACATTATATGTCTGATAAAATTCAAAAGTTTTTTTCTGGAAATTTAGAAGTAGATCTATTAGATGAGCTACAACCACCTGATGGTTCTCCGATAGGATCTAATGATATTTATCTATATAAATGCGGAAGTGAATTATAACTTTTCTTCGTGAAGGGCTGTTCCTGTTCCATCAACAATTATTTTATTATCATAATCAAATATTTGAGTTTTAAATATTCCAAAATGTTTTTTCTTAAGAATTTTAATAAGCTCAATACGGACATAATATCTTTTATTAGGATATAATGGTCTTTTGAAACTTAAATTTTGTGCAACGTGTATTGATCCTTTGCCCGGAAATTTTGTTCCCATTACTCTACCAAATGAGGTTACAGAAAAAAGCCCATGAACGATTGGTTTCCTAAATCTTGTTTTTGCAGCATAGTCTTCATCTAAATGAATGGGGTTGTTATCACCACTCAGTTTTGCAAATTCGTTTACCATGTCCTGAGATATAGAAAACTCCTCTTTGTAATAATCACCAATTTTTAATTTCATTAAATTATTTTATTAGCTATCATTAAATCACCTGATTTAATTAGATTACTGGGTATCAAAGATGCAATTATTGATATTAAAAAAACAATTGTTGTTGTAAAAATGATATCGACAAAGTTTAATTCTATAGGGTATGACTCAAGTATAGAGCTTGTCATATTTATTTTTACTATACCAAAGTATTCTTGAATTAATGATGTTCCTACACCTAAAAAAGTTCCAAATACTATTCCAGAAAAACCTATTAAAACTCCTTGCAAAATAAATATTTTTTTTATTTTAATTATAGAGATTCCAAATGATAGAAGTGTTTTAATGTCTTTTCTTTTTTCTATACCCATCATAGAGAGTAGAAAAAAAATGTTCAAAGAGCTTAGAAGTAGAATGATTGAAAAAACTAAATATACAATTAGTTTCTCTGTTCTTAGAATCTTAAATAAACCTTCTCTCTGTTCAGAAAACCCTAAAACTCTAAATTCACTTCCAATAATGTTCTTTATTTCTAGTCTAACCTTCTCAGGGTTAAAACCTTTTTTTACTTCAACATCATAAGATGATATTTTTGTTTCTTTTTCAAATAGTCTTTGGGTAAAATCTAGTGTTGTAAAAGCGTAATTATTATCAAAGCTTTTTTCAATAGCAAAAATACCTGTTGGCTTTAATTGTTCTTTCTTATATATTTTTTGTCTCGTTATATTTGGATTTAATTTTTTGGAATCAGACAAAGCATAGACATTAATGTTTTGAAAGTTTGAATTTGTTTTAATTCCAAGAGAATATTTTAAGCCCCTGCCAAAGACCGCTCGTCCCAGATTATCTTTATTTATTTCAAAGTTTCCCTCTACTAAATTTGCTTTAATTTTATTTTTTTTTAGGTAATCATTATCCACACCCTTTAAGTACCCTACAGCTTCATTCTCTTCATTTTGAAATAAAACTTTATTCTCCAAAATACCTGCGACGTACTTTACTCCTTTTATTGATAATATTTTCTCTTTTATTGTATTATTAAAATATTTATTTTTTTTATGTTCAATTTTTATATTGGGATCAAAATCTTTATAAATTGACACTAATGTATTTTCCAATCCGTTAAAGACAGAAAGAACAATAATCATCGCTGCAGTTCCTATGCTAATGCTAGCAATTGAAAAGTAGGAGAGAAAGTTTATAAATGTTTTCTTTTTTTTTGAAAACACGTAACGCCATGCGATAAACAATGATAGTCTCATTATTGTTTTTTAGATGGGATATTTAAGTCAGAGATTATTTTATTAACTCTTGCCGCATCGTGTTCTGTGCTATCAAAAATAAATTTAATTTCTGGTATCTTCCTGATTTTCTTTCCAATAGATTTTACAATAAATTGTTTTACCTCGTGTTTTCTCTCAATTAATATGTTTTCTACAAAAGAAGTCTTTTTATTATTTAAAACACTTATAAATATTAGAGCAATGCTAAGATCAGGAGATAGTTTAATTCCCATTACTGTAATAAACTCATTTTTTAAAAAAGATTTTCCTTTTCTAATAAAATATTCATTTACAACCCTATGAATTAAACTTTCATGTTTTTCAATTCTTTGCCGCTTCAATGTATTAGCAATTAATTTTATCGACTCTAATTTTATGTCTTCCACCCTCAAAACTAGATTTTATAAACGCTTCAAATATTAAGTATTGTTCTTCTAAACTAATAAATCTTGCAGGTAAGCAAAGCACATTAGAATTATTATGTGTAACTGCTAATGTTGCAATATCTACATTCCAACAAACAGCAGCTCTTATGCCGTTGTGTTTGTTTGCCGCCATAGCAACCCCATTTGCACTTCCACAAATTAATACACCAATATTTGAGTTGTCTTTTAATGTTTCTTTTGATACAAGGTGAGCGAAGTCTGGATAGTCGACAGAGCCCTCATCTTTTGTTCCAAGGTCAACAAAATCTATTTCTTTTTCTTTGATGATTTCTTTTAATTTTTCTTTATAATTAAATCCAGCATGATCGGAGCCTAAAATTAATTTCATTTATTTTCTTTTAACATTACCTGATATCAATATACTAATTTCATAAAGACCAACCAATGGTACCGCCATAACAATTTGACTAAAAGGATCTGGTGGAGTGAGCATGGCCCCAAAAACTAAAATTATGACTATTGCGTGCTTTCGATAACTTCTTAAAATTGTTTTATTGACAATCCCTGCCTTAGTTAAAAAGAAAATCACCATAGGCAATTGAAATAAAAGTCCAGAAGCAAGAACTAAGGTGGTAATTGTTGATACATATGAAATTATATCAAACTCGTTTAGTATGGAAGGATCTATCTGATAGTTTGCGAGAAAGTTTATTGAAATTGGTGTTAGAATAAAATATCCAAAAAGAACTCCAATAAAAAAAAGAAGAGACACATAAAAAGTAGCCCCTTTTGCAGCTTTTTTTTCATTCATATACAAACCAGGGGAAATGAATTTCCAAAACTCCCAAAAAGCATAAGGAAATGAGCAAATTATTCCAATAACAAAAGAGGAAGAAATATGCATCATAAACTGGCCCGCCATTTGTCTGCTTTGTATTATGAAAGGTAACTCTTCAATACAGAAGGATGAAATACCAAAATTTAAACCTAAATCACAAAGCATACTATATGTCCAAAAATCACTTTTTGATGGACCTAATAATATTATCCCAAAAACGATCTCTTTGCTTAAAAAAGCGATAATAGCAAAAACTAATATAGAGGCTAGTGATCTAATTATATGCCATCTAAGTTCTTCTAGATGGTCGATAAAAGACATTTCTTTTTCTTGCTT
>CEQL01148289.1_pt1 | contig 12113 bp, 25 predicted proteins | sample 356281 | NCBI WGS metagenome assembly CEQL01 (sample SAMEA2621203, study PRJEB7988) | marine metagenome | biome: marine biome (ENVO:00000447); feature: surface water layer (ENVO:00002042); material: "saline water (ENVO:00002010), including plankton (ENVO:xxxxxxxx)" | depth 5 m
TTTGTACCTTTGGAATTAGAAAAACTGGTGATGATTTAATAGATGCATATCAAAAAGGAACAGCATGATTAACACAGAAATTCATAAAGAAACTGCAACTACAGTAGGAACTGGTTTAATTATAAACTACCCTCTTAATGTATTTTTGTTGTTTCTTTTTATAGATGTATTTGCATGGAGTAATACTTTTTTAATCGGTACAGTTGTTACAGGTATTATTACTTTAGTTGCATATACTAGAGTTTACATAATAAGAAATTATTTTAATAATAGGGGCTAACGCTCGGGTATGGGACAGGAGAACGACCATTACAAAAAAGAACACTTTTATTACAGCTTTTGTTTGTATAACTGTTCTCCATCCCACCAGTTTTAGGAGTAGATTATGAAATGTCAAGATTATCCAAATATGGTATTTAAAGGAACACTTCATTATGAGGGTCATTCAGTGACTTTCAATGTCTTTGATGATTATGTCGAAGTAACTAATGTTAAAAATGCAATGGTATCTGTTAATAAAATGGATATCGATAGAGCAATCAAAGAACAAAAAGATTTATTAAGTTGGGGGTACACATGGACAGGTTAAAAAACATGATAGAAACTATTTTATGGTCAAGACCTTGGTCGAGTGCATCGAAATTTTTTATACCTTTTCATATGGGTATGATGGTAATAGTTGCATGTCTAATATTTTTTATTTCAAAGGCAGAAGCATCAGACCCAAATGGTGATGCATATTGTCTTGCACAAAACATGTACTTTGAAGCTGGTAATCAACCACTTGCTGGTAAGATTGCAGTTTCCCAAGTAGTTTTGAATAGAGTTGAATCTTATCAATATCCAGACACAGTTTGTGATGTTGTATATCAAGCAAGATGGGGTAAAAGTTGGAAAGGTAATAATTATCCACTTAGACATCAATGTCAATTCAGTTGGTTTTGTGATGGTAAACCAGACGACCCAGTAGACTCAAAAACATGGATTAAGTGTTTACAGATTGCAAGAAACATTATTCAAAATGAATATGGTGATATTACTGAGGGTGCAACTCATTATCATGCAATATCAGTTTATCCATACTGGGCAGATTCATTAAATGAAACTGTACAGATTAATGAACATATATTTTACAAATGACATCAAACTGTATAACACATCAAGAAATTGCAAGGGTACTTCATGCAGATGGTAGTTCCTACAAGATGGGAACACTTGTATATGGAACATATGAAGAGATTGAAGAGTGGTGTGAAAAGAATGATATGTGGGTTGACAAATATCTAGACCATGTAAACCCTTCTACAATTTATAATACTGCTGAATGGGTAGGAACTGGAATTCATAATCCATTTGCAGTATCAGTTCCTTTTGATTATAGAACTGCTAGAACATTAGGTACATTTAATACTAGAGGAGTTAACTTAGATAAATGGTAATATGGAATTAATAGGGATATTTGTTTTAGTTATACCTTTTGTTATTGGTTACCTAGTAGGTAAACAAGCAGGTATAAAAGAAGCACAAAATAATGATAGAGTGGATTGAAGCAATCTTACAAATAATAGGTATACTAACTTTAGTTTATCTATTTACTGTTTGGGGATTAAGTGGTGGATTTAAAAGGTTCTTTACTTTTCGAAAGAAAAAGAAAGATGATGTTAACAGTGGAGCTAAGTTTGGTTGACAAATACAAGTTCTGTAATATAATAGTAATATGAGTGAGAAAAGAAATTTAAAATGCATTGATTACAAATACAATGAAGACGAGTATATCGCACAATTAATTGAATATGTGAATAAAACATACGACCAACATTATTCACAAAATCAATACCAAGCAACAGAATTTATTATAGATGGTGGTCATGGAGAAGGTTTCTGTATTGGAAACATTCTTAAATATGCACAGAGATATGGAAAGAAACAAGGACATAATCGTGCTGACCTCATGAAAGTTTTACACTATGCACTATTCGCTCTTTATGTGCATGATTTAGAAGTGGACAAAAGAGCAACCTTATAGGAGTTATTATGAAAATAAGTGAAAGTACTTTAGAAGTTTTACAAAACTTTAGTAGTATCAATAATGGTATTACAGTACAAACAGGGAATGAGATTAAAACAATCTCTCCAATGAAAAATATCTTTGGTAGGGCAACACTATCTGATAACTTTACAAGTGAGTTTTCAGTATATGACCTTCCAGAGTTTCTTGCAACAATATCGTTACTAGGTGATGATGCAGACTTTGACTTTGGTGAAAAGTCTGTAAACATTAGTGGTGGTGGTGCAAGTGCAACCTATAACTATGCAGATGCATCAATGATTATTTCTCCACCAGAGAAAGAATTGACAATGCCAAATCCAGAAGTTGTATTTGATATATCAACTGATTTACTTGCAAAATTACAAAAGGCAAGTGCAGTGTTATCTCTTCCAGATTTAGTATTGGAAAGTGATGGTGCATTAGTATCATTATCAGTTAGAGATAAAAAGAATCCATCAAGTAATCAGTTTAGTGAAGTTATCATGGATGGTGATGGACAAAAATATACAATGAATTTCAAGATGGAAAACATTAAAGTTGTTAAAGATGAATATACAGTTAAAGTATCTTCAAAAGGTCTTTCACAATTCGTTGCAAAAAACAAAGGACTTGAGTACTTTATTGCATTAGAACCAGATTCAGTATTTGGTTCGTGATAAATACTACTGTAGGTACTAGACATTGGTATCCAAGGGTGTTCAACTGTTCTCTCTCTGGGGTTGAATTCGGTTCATAATGGTGGGATTATGAGTCATCTTTATAATGAAATGGTGAATATATGAGTGATGAATTTTTATGGGTTGAAAAGTATCGACCTAAAACTATAGAGGATTGTGTCCTACCAGCAGATATCAAGAAAACATTCTTCGATATCAAAGATGAAATACCAAATATGATTCTTACTGGTACAGCAGGTACAGGTAAGACTACAATTGCAAAAGCATTATGTGAAATGCATAATTGTGATTGGATACTAATCAATGGTTCAGAAGAAAGTGGTATTGATGTTCTAAGAACCAAAATCAAAAACTTTGCATCTACAGTTTCACTGGGTGGTGGAAACAAGGTAGTTATTTTAGATGAAGCAGATTATCTAAATGCACAATCAACTCAACCAGCACTTCGTGGATTCATAGAAGAGTTTCATAAGAACTGTAGATTTATCTTTACATGTAATTATAAAAATAGACTGATTCCACCATTGCATTCTCGATGTACTATCATCGACTTCAAGATACCACCAAGTGAAAGACCAAGACTTGCATCTGTATTCATGGCAAGACTTATGATGATACTTGATTCAGAAGGTGTAAAATATAATTCAGAAGTTCTACAAGAACTGGTATTGAAATACTTTCCAGACTTTCGTAGAACCATCAATGAACTACAAAGATATGGAGTAAGTGGTAGTATAGATGTAGGTATCTTATCTAATATTGCAGACGAAAGTGTTGCAGAACTATTGGGACATATCAAAGCAAAAAGATTTACTGATATGAGAAAGTGGGTTGCACAAAATGTAGATAATGACCCAGTAAAACTTTTCAGAAAAATATATGATAGATTATATGATGTACTTGAACCACAAAGTATACCACAAGCAGTTATTATTATTGCAGACTATAGTTATAAATCTGCATTTGTGGTTGACCAAGAAGTCAATATTGTTGCATGTTTAACTGAACTTATGATGGAGTGTCGATGGAAATAATGTCATTTATACTTCTTGCCCTTGTATTTTTTGGAGTATATACATGGGGAGAAGCTAATGGAGTAAGAAAAGGTGCAGATGAAATGTATACACATCTTTATAATCAAGGTGTCAGAAAAAATGACCATGTTATAGTAAAATTAGAATATGAGGACAGAAGTGGAATTAACGAATTCTAATTTTTTTATTCAGAAAAATTGTGGGATAGACCATAAGTTTATAACTGATTGGTGTATTGAAAATGAAAACCATCCATTTTTTGCACATGATGAAGATGGAACTTCAACACCAAATCAATTCAGTGATAATCTTCGTGCATATGTTCGTGCAGCTAAAGATGGTGATACAGACGAAAGTATGGAACATGAACATAGATTTGATTTAGATACAAAACAAATACAAGATTATCATACTTACAATCCATTTACATTTGGATTAAGACCTTTTGCAGATATCTATTGGACACTAAATCGTTTCTTTTATAGTAATCCTCAAGTAAGAGAAGCAAAAGAATCTTATTATATACATGGATGGTTTAATGTGTATACAAAAAAAGAAGGTGATAAAGGATACGACCACATACCATTTCATAAACATATTGAGATAATGCATCCACATATCTACCATGGTTTTTATTGTGCAAATGTAGAACCATCTACTACAACTTATAGAACAGGGCCAGAACAACCAGAGAGTGAGTGGGTGATGCATCAAGACTATGATGATATGTTGATATACTCTGCAAGTGGATTCGAACATGCATCGTCTCCTTGGACAGAAGACAAACCAAGAGTGACAGTTGCATTCGATATATTTCCAGAGTCAATTTATTTTAATGAACAAAAAACTGATTATAACTGGAGTTTAGATGGTAGGATGTATCAAGCATTACCATTTCCAAAATTATGGAGTGACGAAGAACACTAAATATATGTGTCACACAAAGGTGACAAACATATCAAATAAACAATTACCGAGTAAGGAAGGTATCAAATGAAATACAGAGTAGTAAAAACCTATAATAACGAAACAGGACTTTCATGTGCATTCAGACAATGGAGAGCAACATCACATTGCAATCTTTTACATGGTTATGCACTTGGATTCGAAATCACATTTGAAGCATCAGAACTAGACCAAAGAAATTGGGTTATAGATTTTGGTGACTTAGGTAAACTCAAAGACTTCCTTAAAGAAACATTCGACCATACCACTGTAGTTGCAGAGGATGACCCTATGTTGAATACTTTTACAGAGTTGAGTAATAGAGGACTTCTTGATTTAAGAGTTATGGAAAATGTAGGTTGTGAAATGTTTGCAGAAGAAGTATTTAACTTTTGTGCATTACATTTTAATGACGATAGAGTTCAAGTTAAATCGGTAAGATGTTTTGAACATGGAGCTAACAGTGCTGTATTCGGAAATTTTTAGAAGTATACAAGGAGAAGGACATTATACTGGAGTCCCAACTGCATGGTTGAGATTCTTTGGTTGCAATCTTGAATGTAATGGGTTTGGACAAGAAAATCCGAAAGACCCATCTACTTATAAACTACCTTACGAACAAATAGATGTCACCAATATTACATCTGTAGAAGAACTTCCAGTATTTAAATATGGTTGTGATTCATCATATTCATGGTCTAAAAAATTTGCAAAGATACAAAAGAAGGGAACTCCAGAAGAGGTTGCAGAAAAATTAAATTCTTACATGAAAGGTGACCAATGGCATGTTGCATTTACTGGTGGTGAACCTATGTTAAAAGCTGCACAGAAAAATCAAGTTGCAATTATGGAACATCTTAATATGCCAAAGAGTATTACAATAGAAACAAATAGTACTGCACCAATATTTCCAGAACTAAAAGAGGCACAATTAAAATATCAAAAGGATTTAGGTACAGAATTTTTCTATTCATGTAGTCCTAAGATGTTTTCAGTAAGTGGTGAAAAAGATGTAGTAAGACCTAAAGTGGTAAAAGGATATCATGATGTATCAAATAAAGGACAACTAAAATTTGTATGTAATGGTACAGATGAGTCTTGGGATGAGATTGAAGATGCAATAGAACAATTTAGAGACCATGGTATTACATATCCAGTATGGATTATGCCTGTAGGTGCATTAGAAGAAACACAAAAAGACAATGCAGCTGAGATTGCAGAACAAACAATGGATAGAGGATATAATGTATCTGCAAGAGTTCATTGTTATATTTGGGGAAATCAAATCGGAACATGAAGATGATAACAGACATGAGGGAACAAGTCAGAGGTAAATCTGTACTTCTTTATTCTGGTGGAATGGATAGTCTTATGATTGACTTCTTACTAGAACCAGATGTTCTGTTAAACATTAGTATGAACTCTAATTATGATAAGAGAGAACGAGAGTCATTTCCAAAAGATAAAGAGATTATCTACTTGGATGATGTACTTAATCTAGGACAATATGAAAGAGACGATGCAATAGTACCAAATAGAAATGCACATTTAGTTTTACTTGCATCACATTATGGTGAACACATAATGTTAGGTTCTGTAAGTGGTGATAGGTCTTTTGATAAAGATGAAAAGTTCTATCTTAGAATGGAAGACTTACTAAATCATATGTGGCAAGAACAACACTGGACAGAAGAAAGAAAATTTAAAATAGAATCACCATTCAAAGATAAAACAAAAACAGAATTAGTAAGAGAATATGTAGAAAAAGGTGGTAGTATAGAAGAACTATTAACTTCATATTCTTGTTACGAAGGTGGTGAAAAACATTGTGGACAATGTAAAGCATGTTTCCGAAAATGGGTTTCACTAGTTAATAATAGAATTGATACTCCTAGTGATTACTGGGAAAACAATCCTTGGGAATCTGAGTTCCTTGACGACATTAAAAACCCAGTTTATAATGGTAAGTGGAGAGGAAAAGAAGATAAAGATATTCTCAAGGCAATGATAACCCAAGGAAATTGGAAGGTATAAAATGGCATTTAATAAAACTAAAACAGACCCAGAACTGGGACAACAAATACACGAACATCTTGTTAAGATGGGTGTTGAAACACCACAGAATGAAAATAGTTTATCTAGAACTGAAAAGATTGAACTAATTAGTAAGAATTTTCAAGACACAATGAAAGTCTTAGGATTAAATTTAAAAGACGATAGTCTAATGGATACACCAAATAGAATTGCAAAAATGTATGTAAATGAAATCTTTTGGGGTCTTGACTATAATGCATTTCCAAAATGTACAGCTGTAGATAACAAAATGAAATATGAGAACATGATTGTTGAAGGAAATATTAGTGTTCAGTCTAATTGTGAACATCACTTTGTGGTAATAGATGGTCTCGCGACAGTCGCATATATACCTAATAAGAAAGTGTTAGGACTTAGTAAAATGAATCGTATAGTAGAGTATTTTTCTAAAAGACCACAAATACAGGAAAGACTCACTGAACAAATCTATCATGCATTATCATATATCTTAGATACTGTAGATATTGCAGTTGTTGTTAAAGCACAACATTATTGTGTAAAAAGTCGTGGTGTAGAAGATACTGGTTCTGCAACAGTGACATCTAGATTGGGTGGTGCATTCTTTGACGATGATAAAACTCGTTCAGAATTTATGCAAATAGTATGGGGTATGGATAAATGTTAAGTATTCCAGACTTCATAGGTTTTGTAGGAGTTGCATTACTAATTGGAACATATGCACTTTTACAATTTGATAGAATTGACCCAAAAGGTTTTTGGTATAGTTTTAATAACATGATGGTTGCAATATTAGTGACTGTAAGTTTAGTTTATACACCTAACCTTGCAAGTATCGTCATAGAATTCTTTTGGTTTATAATTAGTGTATTTGGACTTTGGAAATTTTATACTAGATGAATTTTGAATATGTAATCTCTGGAATGACCATGGGGACTGGTGACTTGTATTATAACAAGTCTGCATTGTCTCCATATGCATCTGTATTCAATGATAAGATTACATTCATGGATAACAAGTATAGTAATCAAAATATTTCAATGTTATTCAACTCTCATTGTGAACCAACACATGGAGAATGTATAAAAGAACTCATGCCTTCATGGCATAATCTATTTGCAGATAGTGGTGGTCTACAATTATCTAGAACTAAAAAAGGATTAACTCCAGAAGTCAAAGACAAGATATACAAACATCAAGCACAATACTCAGATGTTGCAATGATATTTGATGATATCCCAACAGAGTTTGACCAATCGAATACTGGTTGGTCTATGAAAACATCTACAACTGGTAGAAGGTTTGTTAGGGATTTAGTCAAAGACAAAGCAATGTCAACCATGGTCAACTGTAAAAGACAGATTGAAGTCTTTGACCAAATGGGTTCAGATGCAAAGATATCTTTAATTGTACAAGGACAAGACCTTTCTTCTTATAAAGAATACATTGAAACTATTGTTGGTGGTATGACTAACGATGAGTTATCAAAGTGTACTGGTATTTCATTATCATCTGCATGTTCTGGTATTGGATTTACAAATCGTGCAGAAATGATTTATGCAGTTAAAGAATTTGATATCCCAATGGAACTAAAAGAGAACATTCACTTACTGGGTGTAGGTTCACATGAAATGATGATACCATTTTTTGTATCACCAAACTACTTTGATTTTGTAAAGAATGTATCTTATGACTCATCGACACAAGCAAACTCATGGTTCTTTTCTAGATACAGAGATAAAGACTGGAACAATATTGACATGGATAGTCCAGCTACAACTAAAAAATCAAAAGAAATAATATATGAAACACAACTGATACCAGTATTTTCAGATTTATATGAGTCCAACAAAAATGCATTTCAACAATTCGGTATTAATGATTTTGATTTTTTAATACAAGAGTCCACTAAATGGAGTGATAAAAACACAGAAAAGAAAAGATTATATAACTCAGACATAGGATTTGATGGTTCTAAACTACTACCTTTCTTTAATCAAATGCAAGTAGTAGAACACTTTATGGACTGGGTAAACAAGTATGTGGAAGACCCAACTCTAATAAATTCAAAAGGTCTTGCATCGGTATCGACATATGAAGATTTTATGTTATACTGGTTACCACTACAAGGAAAACAAGACAAACTAGAAGAACATTTTTCTAGTACCTTAGAAGGATTTTTTGAATGAACCCATTTGATTTCGTCAATGCAATAACCTATACCAAGAAAGATATCATGGTAGATGATGTTGCAGAAAAATCCTATTCACCATTCTTGACTAATAAGTCTCTATCTTATCATCAAGATTGTATCATGTATGTTAATGAAATGAACACTAAATCTCATCTAGATTCGTCTCTTCAATTTCATTATTTCCTAAATACTTTAAGAAAAAGAAAAAGGTTTGCAAAATGGAGTAAACCTAGAGTATTGGAAGATATGAAAGTCATCCAAACTTATTATGACTGTTCTATGAGTAAAGCAGAAGAATATTACAAGATTCTTACTGCAAAGGAAATAGGAATTATGAAAGAGAGAATGAAAAAAGGTGGGAGAAAGTAATGAATTATGACCTCTCCAACATGGTAGAGGTAGAGTTGAAACAACAGGATGACTTCTTAAAAGTCAAAGAAACTTTAACACGAATCGGTGTTGCATCCAGAAAAGAAAAGATACTTTACCAATCTTGCCATATATTACACAAACGAGGTAGATACTATCTTGTACATTTTAAAGAGTTATTCTTACTTGATGGGAAGGATAGTACTCTAATTGAATCTGATATTGGTAGAAGGAATGCAATTGCAAAACTTTTAGAAGAGTGGGGATTACTTAAAGTTATATCTAATAATCATACAGACCCAATTGCACCGATGTCCCAAATAAAAGTACTTCCACATAGAGAGAAATCTGAGTGGGATTTAATACCAAAATACAACATAGGAGTAGTTAATAAGTAATGTTTAGAATTATAATGACATTATTCAGAATACTTTTGAAAATACCATATGTAAAAAATCATCCAAAAGTTTTAAAACTAGATAAATGGTTAGAGAAAAAGATAGGTATTGATATAATCAAACAAGAAAAGAAATGGTTTGAGAAACATCCACTTTTAGAAGAGCGTATTAAAGCACTAGAAGAAGACCTAGACGATTTATATAAGAAAGTTAATTCTAAGTAATTTTTTTGACGACTTTATTAAGTCTTCCAGCTTTCATCAGAGTATGAAATTTCTTCCATATTGACCTATTATCGGTAGGGTCACTAAGTATAAGATACCAACCCACGATTCCAAATGGTAAAGACAATAATATAAGTATAGAAATTATATCAATCATACATATATTTAGTCACCAAATTGTCACAGATTTGTCACAATTAAGACACATTTCAATTCTTATAAATACCTACACTATGCCAGTTAAGTATAAACCAACTCAATCAGTAGTGCAAAGAGGAACTAAAAAAGTTACTACTACGCATTACTATATGAAAACTCAATCATTGAAAGAGTTATTAGAATGTTATAATAATGATAACACTAAACCAAAACTCAGACAAAAAGTAAAAAACGAGTTGATTAGACGACAAAAGTTGGGACTAGTTAATATAGTAACTAGAGACGAAACTGGTAATGTATCTGAGTTCAAATAGGGAGTATTATAAATGGATATCAATTTCATTAAAGAATACATGAAAGGGAGACTAGGGGAGTTATCATCTTTAGATGGTGCTGTCATAGTCGGAATATCATTAGGAGCAATCTTACTTGCACCAATAGTCAAGTATCTTGCTTGGGCAGGACTGGTCTATGGAGCCTATCGCATATTCAAAGCCGACAGTTAATATTGAGTTAACTGACTCTGCAATCTTACAATTAGTTAAGAAAACAGAGGAACGAGGTTTTTCTGAAATCAGATTAGGTATCACTGGTGGTGGTTGCAATGGGTATGAATACATATTCGATTTCAATACCACCAATGAACCTTCTGACCAAGTAATGGATTTTGGTAAATTCTCTATTCACATCGACAACAACTCTAGACCTTTTTTAGATAATTTAGTTTTAGACTTTACAAAAACTGGATTAGGTGAAGAGTTCATATTTAACAATCCAAATGTCACTGCATCATGTGGATGTGGTGTTTCTATGACTTTTAATCCAGTTTAAGACCTCTCTAGTTATAAATACTTGTATAATTGGAGAATGAGATGGAAGATATATTAGTATTGATAGGTGAAGTCGGTTTACCTATCGGTGGTGCATTAGCTTCTGGATTTTTTATTTTCTTAGTGATGAAACAACTTTTACAAGGTGTAGTTGATAATGTTGATACTTTAATGAACTTTACTAAGGCTTTGGAAAACAGAGCAAGAACCATGAACAATGAATTGATTAAAATCGATATGTTAGTATCGAGTGCCTTGGAATTAAGACCAGATATTGGTAGAGTATCAAGAGCAGAGAACTATGTAGAAGATGGAAAAATAGATTCTAGGAGAGACTAATGGAAGTCACTCAGTCAGAATTTACTATTGTCCAAGTACTTGCAGAATTTGGATTTGCAATTACAGCTGTTATAGGATTAGCATACTTCATCTATTACATATGGAACTTTATTTCAAAAGAAATCGACCCAAAGATAGAAGAAATGCATTTGCAACTTATTAGGGTTATAGACCAAGTTCGCATGTTAGACCAAGATTTAATAAGACTCCAAGAAAAAGTAAATGTCGTTTTAGAGTATCGTGAAAGACAAAAGATTATAGACGACCAAAATAATATATTGGCACTGGAAGAACAGAATGAAAGAGAGAAAGAAGATTTTTACAAGAGATAACTTCGAAGTAGGTATTTTAGTTACCTTCTTTTTAGTATCTATAATTGCATTAACACCAAATGTAAATGCAGACGAAATAAAGTTTGGTTTTAAAAATCCAAGCTTTAGTGGAATAGGAACTGGAGCGCATTATCTTACAATTGAGAACCAAGAGTTCTCGCGTAAAAAAGAGATAGAGGATGCTCTAGAGGCAGCTAGAAAAGCTGCAGAAAGAGAAGCAGATAATACAACGCTTGCAAAATTTATTAGAAACCTAGAAAGCAGAATTTATGCTCAGATGGCAAAAAATTTAGTTGAGTCTATGTTTTCAAATGACAACCCAGTAAGGTTTGGTTCATTTGTACTAGAAGGTTCAACAATAACATACGAAGTTATTACAAACGAAGATGGAACTGAGTTTATTAGAATGACTATCGTAGATGAAGAAGGTTCAACAACAGTAATAGAAATACCAATCGGTACTGGAAACTTTGGAAGTAGTGGTTCTAGTGACGATGGTGGTGGAGATGG
>CEQL01022233.1_pt1 | contig 12097 bp, 11 predicted proteins | sample 356281 | NCBI WGS metagenome assembly CEQL01 (sample SAMEA2621203, study PRJEB7988) | marine metagenome | biome: marine biome (ENVO:00000447); feature: surface water layer (ENVO:00002042); material: "saline water (ENVO:00002010), including plankton (ENVO:xxxxxxxx)" | depth 5 m
AATAAATCATAAAATTTTGAAATTAATACTTTTGTTTCCTTAATTTCAATAAACTCGATGAGTCCTAAACAAGTAATTACATCGAAGTTTTCTTTATGGCTATCAAAATCAAAGTTTTCTAGGGTATAAAATTTTGCAATATCTGAATATTTGTTGTTGGCATATTTTATCTGTTTATCAGAAATATCCACTCCAATAGATTCTTTATTTAAATTATCTATGCTTGCAAAAAAATTTCCAGACCCACATGCGAAGTCTAGAATTCTATGGTTTTTGTTGATGTTTACTTTTACATTTGTGAACGTTATATGGTGCCAATTTGTTTGAATACTTCTACCATTTTTTGTACCCTCTTGTGTAGAAATATCATAATATCCTTCGGGTACAGTTTCTTTCCAAAATTTACTCATAACAATTTAATAATTGACAGTTTACTTGTTTTTGCAAAAATTTATACTTATTAAAGAAATCAATTATGTATAAAATTTTTGAAAAAGTAGATAAAACCCTGATTATCAATTTAGATAAAGATAGGTATAGAAAAAGTCATGCTAAAGAAGAAATTGAAAACAAATCTCAAAACTATGAATTTATAAAAGCAATTTCACACAATGATGACATAGTAAAAGATATTTATAAACAAAATAAGGTTTTTTCGTATCCTCCATGTTTTAGATGCAAGGTAGATCAATGTCTTCATAAAAATAACTTTCTCACACCAAAACAAGTCGCTAACTTTCTATCATTTAGCAAAGTAATGCAAATTACTTTAGAAAGAAATTATAAAAACGTAATAGTAATTGAAGATGATTTTAAATTTTCTCGACACTCAAGTCTATCATTTAAAAACTTAGATAAATATATAGTTCAAAATAATTTATTAGATTCAAACTTACCAGTGTTATTCAGAATCGGATCACATACGGTTGTTAACAAAAAATATTATCTCAAATTATTTACTTTACGAAAAAATACATTCCTAATTGACAATTTTGAAAACATGGCAAATCCATGTTTCTTAATAAATGATAAATTTGCTGAGCTATTCCTCTCATCATTTGATACTATCGATACAACTAGTGATGATTATATTCATCGAAGAATTGCAAAAAAAAGCGAAGTTTTGAACTTTTCAATTTACCCTTTTCCGGTGTCACAATTGTCATATGGAAGGAAAAATAATCAATTTGAATCAAGCATTACTTCAAATTCAAATAAAAAGAATTTTTCAGATTTGAATAAAATCAAAAGTTTTAATGATTATAAGAAATTTAAAGATGAATGGTTAAGTAGTTAAAAATACTTTTGCTTATAACCAGTAAAATAGTGCTTAGGTTTTCTTTTTATTTCTTGTTTCAATCCAAAAGCATCAAATCCAAATTGATTTTTTTCAATACTATCTAATCTTTCTCTAATAAAAACAGGGTGATCATTTATTTTTAGTTTCAGAACATGAAAACTGTATCTTTTTTTTATCATATCAAACCAGGCTTCGAAAGCTTTTTCTGGAGTTGGTCCACCTCGATCATCCCATGAATTAAAAAAACTAAACCATGCTCTTGCAAATCTAGCTCTATCTTCTGAAATTATTTCTTTAGTTCTGAAAAATGAATCATACTGATAAATTGGAACATTTAAGTTTGGTACATTTTTATGTAATAATTGTTTTCCATTCAAAGTTGGCTGGCATAAGTCTCCCCCTCCATTTAATTTAATTTCAGGAAATTTAGCTTTATTTACAGCCAAACATAGCTTTGTTTTTAATTGATATCTGTCTGATGTAAATATTTGATATTGGGGAAAAGCCACTGCAGGTGCATCATTGTTTTCTGATAGAAAATCCCTTATCTTTTTCATATCGCTCTTTTTAAAGAAATAATCAAGATCCATTCGGATTACCCAATCGCCACTACATTGGTCAAAACCTTTTTGAAAAGTTTTACCAATGTAGTCCCATTTAAAATCATATGGCCAATCTTCGCCAACAATAATTAGTTCGTCTCCTAAGTCCTCATAGCATTTAATTGCTTCTATCCATGGATCATTCCTTTTTTCTGGATTTGTCATGGATGTAAAAACTGAAATCTTCATTTATTACTCTTGATTTATAAGACTATGCAGATTTTCACTAAATTTTGTTACGTTAAATTCTTCTGTAATTAGTTTTTTGCCATTCAAACATAATGTTTTATAAAATTCTTTATTCTCTGAAACATTTGTGATTGCATTTTGCCACTCTTCAACTGAATTATTATTAACAAAATAAATATTTTTTTTATCCTTAAAATATTCTGTATCCCAAAAACCATCAGTCTTTGTAATAATTACTGGTGTATTCATTGAAATTGATTGCAACGAGACACTTTGGCCAGACGGTTGGATGCTATTTTTTAAAGGTACAATTGTAAGTTTTGATCTTGCATAAATTTCTTTTATGAATTCATCGGTTAAGATTTCCTTATTCCAAGAGCCTTTATAAAAAGTGGCATTTTTTAAATTAAGATTGTTTAGAAAATTATCTTCGAAATGCTCGGTTACAACGATGAACTGTTCCTCTGGCGTAGTTTTAATTAATTCGATAAGAAAATCAAAATCACGATTACTGTCATTCCCAATAAAGACTATAGGTTTTAAGGTTTGATTTAGGTAGTCATTAGGATTCCAAAAATGATCATCAACACCAAAAGGAATAAATTCAATTTTATTTTTAAACTTGCTAAATTCTTTTAAAGCAAACTGATATTCTTTTTTTCCAATAAATATTAATCCATTTACATATCTCAATAAAAAGCTATTTAGAAATAAATGAATTTTTTTTAGAACTAAATTTTTTGGCGAATTAAACATACCCATAGCGATTACATAAACTTTACAATTTATTTTTTTTATTTTCATATAAACGAGTGCAGGTAAAACAGAATGTGCGATTCTGTTATTTGTAATTATTACAACATCGTTTGATATTATCTTTTTAAAATTTCCTTTTTTAAAAATACCTGCAAAATCATATTGAAATTTGAATAATTTAAGAAATACTTTTTGAAAAAGACTTAAGAAAGAAGTTAAATATTTTATAGAAGTTCCATCAAATTCAAGAACAGAAACATCATATTTTAAATTTTTAAAATACTCATATCCATAGAAAAATTCTGATGGTGATACCTGATTACTGTTTATTCGTTTCATTCGTGCATTAAAGTAAATAAATAAAACTTTTGTTGAATTAAGAATCATACTTTACCTTGACCAAATTGACCTGAGAATGAAGAGTCAAAATTATTTGTAGAAATTAAGGTTGGCTCACCCCAATAAACATTTAAATTATATTTGTCAATCATTTCATTTTTCCACCAGTCTATAGAGGTGTCAACTTTGTATGAATTTGAAAAAAATTTTTCAACAAATAATTCAGCACATTTTTTTGATATAAAATAACCATCAGCGAATTTTGTCGCACCATGACCACCCCACTCTGTATATTTATTATCTTTTTTATATACATTTTTAAAGGGAAGTTTTTTGTATATTGGAATTTTAAAATTGCTTTTTCCATCACTAATGTAAAACAAATCAAAATTTTTTGGTAGTTGTTTTAAGTATTTTTCTATTTTCGTATAAAACTTTTCTTTGAGCATAGAGTCGTCTTCTAAAATCAGCATAAGATCATATTTTGAGTTAATAAGATTATTGAAACATTCAATGTGTGATAAAAAATTTGCTTTGTATGCATTATTAATATCATTTGTAAACTTGTTTAATTCTTTTTCGGATAAAGTATCTCTATCATAAAAATCTATAAATTTATAATTTATTTTTTTTCCATTCAATTTATCTGAAATAAATTCTTTTCTCTCCTTTAACTTTTTATAGTGAACAATATTTATCTCGAAATTATATTTCATGATCTAAGTGACTTTAAAGAAAGCTTTAGAAAATCCACTGGATAATTTAATTTTAAAAATTTTAAGGTTAAAAAAGTTTGAATTAAATCAAATAATGCTTTTTTCTTATAATTATTGGTTAATAAATATTTTTGCTTAAAAATCTTACTATAAGATTCGTGAAAGTAATTTGCATAATTTGAAAAAGATCCAGGAATAGTCCATGGCTTATTGCTACCAGCGTAATGCAAAAAAATAATTGATCTAGATTGATCATCATTAACTTTATCACCTTGAGTATCCTTAAAATTGAGATATTCTGATAATTCAAGATAAGCACCATCAAAAAAACAATTCATTATATCTTGATCCCAAAAATCTATATTTTCATATATTTCATACATCAAATTAACTAGTAATTTTTGTATATTTTGTTTTCTCCATTTTTTAACATCAACAATCATTATTCCGGCATTAAAATATGAATTTGATTTCATTTCTAATCTATCAAAAACTTCTCTTGTATCTTTTGACTTTATATATTCCGTTGATGCAGCAATAACATTATTTGATGTCGAAACTTTATTGTTTAATTCATTTAATATCTTCCTCGGATTATTTAGACAGATCACATCGCAATCTAAGTAAATAATATTGTCTATTGATTCATCAAAATAATTATCAATAAAAAATCTATAATAAGTTGCTTCTGAAACATGATTATTTCCAAGATTTGGAAATTTTTTAATTGTTTCTTTGAATTTAAAGAAACTAAGTGAATTTAAATTTTTGTGTTTAAAGTTTAATTCTTCAATTAAGGTTTTGAGGCTTTCAGGATTCTTATGTATTACATAACAGTCAATTGTTTCATCAATATTTTCTAAAACTGAGTTCAAAGAGGTTAAAAATTGCTGATTGTAATTTGAATCTAAGCAATATAAAAATTTCAGCATCAGAATAATGGTAATTATCAAATTTAGTTAACTTAATAAAAAAAAAATAAAATATACTTGTCTAATGGCATTAAAAATAAGCTCTATTAGTTTTTATCAAAATCATTCGAATGAAATAGAAAGGTATATATTTACAAAGCAGAAATCTCTGCATTTAGTAAATACTTCATCAAATATTGTAAAGAATGTTAATGTCACAAAAACAGTACCGGTTAGTTTTAATAATGAAGATAATCTTAAAGATTTGATTCATTCAAAAGAATTATATGATCTTATAATTTTGACAGATCTTTTTGAAATATCAGATGATATATACAACTTTTTGTTGAAAGTAAAAAAACTATTGAAAAGTGAAGGAAAAATTTTAATTACATCAATAAATCCAAAATGGAATTTATTTTTAAAATTTTTTGAAAAATTAAAATTAAAAAATGATTCATCTAGAAGAAACTATATTAATCCTAAAAAAATAAATTATATTGCAAAATCGACTGGACTTGAGTTAATTCAAAGTAATTCAAGACAAATATTTCCATTTAAGTTTTTTGGAATAGGAAACATACTTAATAAAATTTTAGAGATAACTTTATCAAGTTTTGGGCTTGGTATCCAAGTTTACTCTCTTTTAAGAAATGTTGATACAGAACAAAATACTTTTAAAAAATCTATAGTTGTACCTGCAAAAAACGAAGAAGGTAATCTTGAAGAGTTGATAAATAGAATTCCAAAATTTGAAAATAGCAAAAATGAAATTGTAATCATATGTGGAAAATCTAAGGATGGTACTCTAAAAAAAGCTACGGAACTGATAACAAAACGAAATGATCTAAATATAAATGTTCTTGAACAACAAAGTAATGGTAAGGCAAATGCCGTGTTTGAAGCTTTTGAACATTGTAATGGTGACTTAATCGCAATACTTGATTCTGATTTAAGTGTAGACCCAGAGACACTCAGTGACTTTTTTGAAATTATTGAAAATGGCACAGCTGATTTCGTAAATGGAACAAGGCTAATTTATGGTAAAGAGAAAGGGTCAATGCAATTTCTCAATAATATAGGAAATTTAGTTTTTCAATTCTTAATTTCTTTTGTGATTAAACAAAAATTAACAGATTCACTGTGTGGTACAAAAGTCTTCAAAAGGAGCTATTTAGAGCATCTTTATCGTTGGAGAAATTCAAAAACTGTAAAAGACCCATTTGGTGATTTTGATTTTATTTTTTCAGCAGCTTTCTCTGGTCAGAAAATCCTCGAATATCCTGTGCATTATAGATCAAGAAAGTACGGTAAAACCCAGATTTCAAGATTTAAGGATGGCTGGAAACTTTTATTTTATTTTTTATCTTCATTTGTGAAATTTAATAGTACTAATAATGAAAGTTGAACAAAAGAATAAAATATTAGTTTTATTATTCTTTGGAATTTATTCATATATATTTGTTATAAATAATCTTTTTTATACTTCAACTTTTGGTGCTGACTATCAAAAGTACGTTGTATATTTAGAATATTTTTTTGATTTCAAAAATGACACAAATATTGATCAAAGTCCTCTTTATTACTCTTTGGTATCAATAATTTTAAATTTTGTATCAAATTTTAGTAGTCCTTTTACATTGCAATATGACATAAGTTTTGCAATACAATTAACTAATAATATTTTAATCTTGATTGGGATTTTAGGAATTTACAACTTGTTGAAACAATTGAAAATTGAAAAAAAGAAAATTCTATCGATAATAATTTTAATAAATTTCTTTCCACCTTTACAGTCGCTTAAGCTAACTATGAAACCAGAAGTACTTATCTTTTCACTTCTTCCATGGTTGATTTATTTTTTAAAAAACTATTTACATCAAAAAAATCAAATAAATTTAGTTTTTGCAATTATTCCAACAATTTTAATTGCAAGTTCTAAGGGAACAGGGTTTGCAATTATTGGACTATTTTTATTTATAATTTTCTTTGAAATATTAAGAAATATTAACTTTAAACAATTTTTTATGTTTTTGGTTTTATTTTTTCTTATATTGATACCTGTTTTGTATGAGAATTATGGCATAAATAATATATCTTTCTTAACTCGTGCAGACATAACTGAAAATTATCAAAATAAAGCATCTTTGGATATCATTTTTGTAAATGATAAGGGTGAAAAGATTAATACACTGTTTGGAGATATAGAGGTTTCAACTTTATTTGGAATAACATTATTAGATACATTTGATGATCACTTCAAACTTGATTGGAACAAAGATGTAAGTTTATTTAAAAAACACAGAAAAGAAATAGTACAAGCTTATGAAGGAGAAAGCATTTTTAAAATTGACTTTAAAAATAGAGAAATTTTCTACAATGGTTTTTTTAAATATAATCTTCAAAATTTAAGACTTTATGTTGCCGTTTTATTTACAGTGTTGTTTTATTTTTTCATTTTTAAATATAAGGATAACGACTCAATAAACAAAAAAATTATTGTTTCACCCCTGATAGGGATTTTTATTTTATATATACACTCTCTAGGTATTCCAATGCAAGACTTCGATCCAACTGTAGCAGATACGTTTAAAACTTATTACTACAGTCCATTTTTAGTTATCAGTTTTACGTTTCTATTATCCAAACTTCTAAATAGTACCAATATGAAAATTATCATTTTTATACTTATTTATATACTTTCCATTTTATATATAAACGGTTTTCCAAAAAAAGATTCATCAGAATATTTGAGCTATATCGATACTATGAATGAGTACAATATTTTATGCGAAATAAACATACTATTAATTAATGACCTAACAAATGAAAGTATATGTAAGGATAAGAAGGAAGAGTTTTGTAATTATTTCAACAATCAGTCAAGATATGAATTGGAGACCTCACAATTTTTAGTTTTAAAAAATACTGAATATCTAAGCGAAAATAAACAAGGTGTAAATTGCAAAGATTTTAGAGTTTCAACAAGTTATCTTAATTTTACAAAATTACCAGTAATTAACTTAGTGATTTTTGTTATTTTCTTAGTTACAAGTATTTATACAACTTTAAGGCTTGATAATATTCCATTTAGGATATGGTTCGCCAAGGATTGAAAATATCATTGACAAAGCCCAGGTTAAAAGCGTTGTTCCATGAATGTCTGCTTCATTTAAACCATTTGTAATTTTAACTCCATAATAAAATTCTTGTGATTTGTTTTGATAATAAGAAAATCCACCTTCTTCTTCCTTATAATGAGACATAATTTTCGGGATTAATTTTTCAACATAGTCTTTTATTTCAGATTTTTTATAGTCACTTTGTTGAAGACATTTATACAATACATAAATTACATCAACAATATCGCAGCCTTCACTATTTGGATTATGAGAAAGACACAAATCAATTAAATCCTTTGGTTTATGAATGGGAATTTGCAGCCAATCTAAGCCAGTTATAACTTTCATTGCTCCGTTTATTTTTTCTGACTGGTTTTCTAATTTTCCTTCATAATAAGAACCATCTGACTGTACAAATTTTGATAAGTAATTATCAACATACCTACTTATGTCTTTGACATTTTCATCAAAACTAGCAAAAACACACAATCCGGCCACTTGAGCACCAGCGTTCCATGGAAACCGCCAATCTAAATTATTAATAAAATTTGTCACTTGAGCCTCATCTTTAGGATATTGATCGAAAGTAATAATCGGTTCAACACCAAATTCCATAATTGTAGATATAGATTGCTTAGTTTCAGCTCTTATAAATTCCTCAAACTTTTTGTTTGGATTAATATCACTAAATTTTATTTTTTTTAGGAAAAATTTTATTATATTTTTAAATAAAGTGTAAAAATTTTTTTGTCTATATGCTTGTTGATATTTTTTATCAATAAAGTAAGAGTTGAATTGAGTTTTATCTAAAACTTGATACGATTTTATTTTATTAACAACATCTTGTACAAAGGTGTTCTCTTTTATATTTTGATCTTTTATTGTGAGCATTATCTTTATGGCATAACAAAGAAATCCTAATTCAATTTCTTTACCATTTTCGTTAACTCCTAAACTTGAAGGATTGAAATTTAAATTTTGTTCGTCTAAAGAAGATATATATTTTTTTAAATTTTCTTCAACCTCGGTAAAATTAAAATTATTTTTCATTTTGATATAACGCTACAAGTCTATCTTTATTTATATCGATTAATTTAAAGTGTTGAAGATTAAGATAATTATTAACTTCAATAAAAGTAATATTTTGTTCTAGCCCTTTTTCAGGACCACAATCAACAGATATAAATTCAATATTTTCTAGTAAATTAACTCCACCTTGAAGAACCTCTAATTCATGGCCTTCTGCATCAATCTTTAATAATTTAATTTTTTTGTCTAAAAAAATATTATCTAATTTATTTGAATCAATCCTCTCTTTTTCATTAGTAGTTGTTGACTCATGAATTGAAGAGTTGGCACCGAGCTCATCAATATAAAAATCAATTTCTCCCACTGAATTTGATAAACAAATATTCAAACTTTTACTTTTGGTATTTTTATTTAAACAAAAATAAGCATTCTGGTCAGGTTCAATTCCAATGTACTCAATGTCAATATTTTTGTTTTCAAATGCTAAAAACAATTCGCCAACATTTGCTCCGCAATCCAAAACTACATCTCCATCATTGAATGATAAATTTGACAATAAATATGAATCAAATATAAAATCTAAAAATTGTTTTTCATCTATAAGAATTCTTGTAATCCTTAAATTGGGATAATAAATTTTTTTTGAATCTTTCAATTTTATGAAATTATTATCCTCAAATATCAATTTCCCTTCAAAAACAAAAAAATTATTTAAATAAAAACAAATTATTTTTTTGGACTTTAGACCAAATATAAATATTGTTAGTTTGCCTTTTAAAATTAAAAAAAGCTTTTTAAATAAATTCAAATTATTAATATTTATGAACTTAGTCATAAAAGCTGGTATTTTTATTAATTGAGGATAAAGATTAGCCATTTATATAGATTTTAATATCTAAGATTATCAAGATGGGAGTAATTTGAAAATATTAGTTTTCGGTTCCAATGGTATGGTTGGAAGCTCAGTTGTTGCTAATTTTATTAAAAACTCTTCATACGAGGTATTTCAATCTTCAAGAAAAGATACAAACTTGTTTTCTCTCGAAGAGACCCTAAAAACTATTAGTCAAATTGAACCAGATATAATCCTAAATGCTGCAGCTATGGTTGGTGGTATTCATGCCAACAATACAAAAAGAATTGATTTTATAATTAATAATTTAAAAATTAATATGAATATTCTTGAGGCAAGCATATCTTTTCCAAAAACAAAAGTAATTAATTTAGGAAGTAGCTGTATATACCCATTGGACGCCCCAAATCCATTGAAAGAGTCGTCTATAATGACTGGTAAGCTTGAACCGACTAATTCTCCCTATGCAATGGCTAAATTATCTGCTATTGAAATAGGCGACGCTATTAGTAAAGAGCTTGGGCATAATATTAAAAATCTTATGCCAACAAATCTATATGGACCAAATGATCACTTTTCTGCAAATGACAGTCATGTTATTCCAGGTTTAATATTTCGAATGCACGAAGCAAAAAAGAATAAAGATAGTAGTTTTAAAATCTGGGGTTCAGGTAAGCCTCTCCGAGAATTTTTGTATGTTGATGATTTGGCTACTGCAATAAATACAATAATTAAAGAAAACCCTGAAGAGAATATCATAAATGTTGGAAGTGGAGAAGAAGTAAGTATAAATGATTTGGCAACATTGATTAAAACAACAATAAATTATGAAGGCTCATTAGAATTTGATTCATCCATGCCAGATGGAAATCCAAGAAAATTGTTAGACTCAACAACTATGAAGAATCTTGGTTGGAAACCAAAAATTCACCTAGAAGAAGGTTTAGATATTACTTATAATTGGTTTTTAAAAAAGGGTTAAATTTTAGGGTTATCCCAAGTAGGTTGTAGTAGTTTTTTTTCTATTAAAACTTTCTCTTGTTCTGCAAGTAATAAGTCTCCTTCGACCATCATATTTACTAAGTCATTTATCGATGTTTTTGGTGACCAACCTAATTCTTCTTTTGCTTTTGAATAGTCTCCCAATAAAAATTCAACTTCATTTGGTCTAAAGTACTTTTCAGAAATTTCAATATATTTATCCCATTCAAGACCAGCTGCTTTAAAAGCTAATTCAGCAAATTCTCTAACTGTAATGGATTCACCCGTAGCTAAGACCCAATCCTGGGGTGTTTTATTTTGAAGCATCATCCACATTCCCTCTACATAATCTCCAGCAAAGCCCCAATCTCTTGATGCGTCTAAATTACCAAGTATTACCTTTTCCTGTATTCCCATTTTTATTCGTCCAACTGCTCTTGTTATTTTTCTTGTAACAAATGTTTCACCTCTCAAAGGTGATTCATGATTAAACAAGATTCCATTTACACAAAACATATCGTATGATTCCCTATATAGTTTTGTAACATTGTGTGCAAAAACTTTTGAAGCGGCATATGGACTTTTAGGATCAAAAGGAGAATTCTCATTTAACTTAACTTTTGAAGAACCACCATACATTTCTGAAGATGAAGCTTGGTAAAATTTTACTTCTTTTTCTAAATTTCTTAATGCTTCTAATAGTGAAATGGATCCTAATGTACCTACCTGAGTAGTATAAATTGGGTTTTTAAATGAAACAGAAACATGAGATTGAGCTGCCAGATTATATACTTCATCCGGAAGAATGTTATTTAATAAATTTGTCAATGAGGAAGAATCTAATAAATCTGAATAATGTAAAAAAAACTTATCGTTTCCATATTGAGAAATTAACGAATCAATTCTTTCAGTATTTATAGAAGAAGCTCTCCTAATTGTTCCATGGACTTCGTATCCTTTTTCAAGTAATAATTTGGAAAGATAATAGCCATCTTGACCAGTAACTCCTGTAATGAAAGCTTTTTTCATATCAATATACTAAATGGATTTAAATCTTATTCCACTTGTTAAAAGATAACCATAAGTTAAATAAAAATTAATTGGGAATTGAACACCTTCCATTGATATGTCAGTTAATGAATTGAATATTGAAGGAAAAATAAGCAGAAGAATATAATTATTTTTATATTTTTTGTAATAAAAGAGATATAGGGAAATATGAAATGCCAAAAATAAAAATAATTGTAAAAAGCCGCCTCGTCCAAAAATATTTACAAAATAATTGTGGATTTGTTCATT
>CEQL01015306.1_pt1 | contig 12067 bp, 12 predicted proteins | sample 356281 | NCBI WGS metagenome assembly CEQL01 (sample SAMEA2621203, study PRJEB7988) | marine metagenome | biome: marine biome (ENVO:00000447); feature: surface water layer (ENVO:00002042); material: "saline water (ENVO:00002010), including plankton (ENVO:xxxxxxxx)" | depth 5 m
AAATTTTTTGATAAAAATGGGGAGATAGATATTAATAATAATATTATAGAGGGAAATAAATATAATCTCATTAAAACTTTAGATAGTTTTTATTTCAATAATGATATTAAAGGTTTTAAAGAAATTCACAAAGGAAGCTCTGAAAATAATCTAACTTATATTCTTGGGGAGTATACATCTAATTCCGATATTTACAAGGTTTTAGTTCTAATCCAGAATCAAGATGACATCCAAAAAATTATTAAAATTAAAATAGACATAGAAAAATGATTGTCAGGACAAAAAAATTTCAAATGGAAAAAAGCCAGTATATAAAGAAAGGCTTTTTCAATCTACTTAAAGAACAATGGTGGGTTTTTATTATATATGTTGGTATATGTGGAATCTATTACTTTTCACCATCAGTTTGGTGGATAATAGGTGGATCAATTGCTCTTTTTATATATATTTTATTTTGGCTCATTCAATTTTTTGGGGTTACCCAGGTTGAACAAAGCAGTTATATGTTTGGTAGAAATTCCTACGAAATATCATCTGGTCAAATAATGATGAAAATCAGTAATAAACAAGGGATGCCAATAAAATGGGATACCATACAGAAAGTTATTATTCATGAAGATTGTTTCTTATTTAAATTAAATATTGTCCAATATATAATATTTCCATTTAGAGTTTTTAACAATGAAAATGAAATACGATTTATCAAAAGTATTTTAAGCAGAAAGGGTTATGTTAAATGACTGATAATCAAGAAGCGGTAAATAAGGCCATTGAAGTTTCTGTTAAATTTTGCAGTTATAGGGAACGATCTGAAAAAGAAGTTATACAAAAATTAAGTGACAAAGAATTTTCAAAAGAAATTATCACATCAACTTTAAGAAAAATGAAGGATCTTAATTTTGTAAATAATTTAAGATTTGCAAAATCTTTCTCAAGGGGAAAAAATAGAGGTAATAGATGGGGGAAAATTAAAATTCGTTATGAGTTAGTTGGAAAGGGACTTAATGATGAAGAGATAACAATAGGCCTTGATAGTATTGACACAAAGATGTATGAAGAAAGTCTAAAAAAGAACATTGAAATTTTTAGAAAAAAAAATAAAAATGATAATAAGAATAAACTAATAGGTCATCTAGCAAGAAAGGGGTTTGAAATGAATCTCATACTTAATTATATATGATTTCGTTCCTATTAATATAAATAATATTTGATGCTAATCTCAAAATCATAGATAGCGTTATAATTAAAACATTTTGATTTAAATTTTGAGGAATAAAATTCCATAAAATCAAAAGAGAAATTAATACTGCTATATAAAAAATCACATAAATAATAAACCATTTCTTATGTGTTTCTCTTGAAAAAAGAAAAGGTAGAATAAAATTAATTGGGAAGGCCCATAGGATATTAAAGTTATTTTTTGAGAGATGGTCAGTAAATCCCCACAGATATATTATTAAAAGACCAATCAAGCCCGATCCACAAAATAATATAAGGTCAAAATATTTATATTTTAAACCATATTTTATTTGCCTAAATGATATATAAATCGATATTAATAGAACAATTATAAAAATCAATTTTGGGGAAAATATTGATTGATTATATTCATTGTAATCTGGAATATAAGTTAAAGTTTCGTTTACTAATTTTTTGTTGTCAAGAGTTGCTATCTCTAAACCAGTAAATAAATAGTCCGGAAGATACATTTGATCTAAATTAGATGCTTCCACATCTATAGATGAACCTAGACAAATATCTATACCTAAATCACCCCATTCATTTTTTTTCAAATAGAGGTCCATTAAACCTCGAAACGACATGCCCTCTCCTTCTGATTTAAATTCTACTCTTTCTTGAAACACTGAAAAAAGTACATCTCTAATTTTCGTAGCACAATTATTAAAAATATAGTTGTACAAATAAGAACTATTTTCTGGTTGAACATTTTCTTCTAAATATTTGAAAAGAAGCATTTTATCATTGTTATCAATATCTAAAATTTGTTCTTTAATAAATCTGTTTTGACTTTTATAAAATGTCTCAGCTGATTTGTAATTATACTTTCCAACCTTGTACAATAGCTTACCATGCAAAAAATTTAAATAAAAATTGGGTTGATCAAAATCAAAAATTCCATAGTTGTAAAAGTAATCAATACCATTTGAGCGATCCCAAAATCTAATTCCGCTATGACCAAAGGCACTATACAATTCTTTTTCATATGGACCAATAGTAATTACAGAAACCTGAGTACTGTTAGATCCAAAAGACTTAAAATTTATTAGAATTAAAACTAAAAAAAATGCAAAAAACTTATTTACCATGAATAACTAAAACTATTTCTCCTTTAATATTTTTATTTTCTATTTGAGTGTACAATTCTTTTAAAGTCCCTCTAATATTTTCCTGATATATTTTTGTTAATTCTCTTGAAATTGATGCATTTCTTTCTTCACCAAAATTATCAATTAAATCATTTATTAATTTTTTAAGTCTTTTTGGTGACTCATAAATTATTATTGATCTTTCTTCTTCTGATAACAATTTTAACCTTTTATTTCTACCCTTTTTTACTGGTAAAAACCCCTCAAAAACAAATTTATCTGATGGCAACCCAGAATTTACTAGAGCTGGAATAAGAGCAGTAGGTCCAGGGAAACAATCTATTTCAATATCATTTCTTATAGCTTCTCTAATTAAAAGAAATCCTGGATCTGAAATTGATGGCGTACCCGCATCAGAAATTAATGATATTTTCTTACCAGATAAAATATATTTTATATGAGTTGATAATACTTTGTGTTCATTAAAGGAATGATAAGATTTTAGAGGTGTTGAAATTTCATATTTTGATAATAGTCTTTTAGAAACTCTAGTATCTTCACACAATATGTAGTCAGAATTTTTCAATACATCAAGTGACCTAAGCGTTACATCATTTAAATTCCCTATAGGGGTAGGTATGATATATAGTTTTTTTTTCGAAGTCATAACAACTTATCAATTTCAGATGAAAGAAGATGATCCTTTTCTGATATAATATTTCCTAAATCGTGGGTTGTTAATTCAATTGTTACAGTATTATATGTAATTTGGATTTCTGGGTGATGATTATTTTTTTCTGATAAAATCGCTACTTTATTCACAAAGCCAATTACCTCAATAAAGTCTTTGAAAACAAATTTTCTTATTAATTTATTGTCAGTATTTTTCCACATATTTATAATGAGATAACTCCTTTTATCTTTGAAGCTTTTTCATAAATATAAACTATTTCACTAGAATTTTTTACAAATTGAGTAAGTGTAATTGATACATATTTTCCTTTTGTTGATTTCTTTTCTTTAGTTATAGCATTTGGAAGTAAATCAATAATATCCTTTTTTAAGGATGATTTTATAATAAACTTAAAAACATATTCAGTTGGAAAAGAATACTCTTCTTCAAGAGCTGCTTTAAAACTCTTAAGGCTAGACATTTAATTAGAAAAATTTATATCTATTATCTTCAATTTCAGAAAACATTTTAATTGCATTATCAATTTTAAGAGGGGATGTAAATTTATTAGCCTGTAACAAATTATTTGTATAAATATCATAAGATGATAAACTATCTGCTTTGTTAATACTATTAAGTTTTAAAATAATGACACCTTCATCGATTTTAAAAGGCTTTGTTAGCTCATTCTCCTCCATTGAAAATGCGACTCCAACTGTTTTTGGAGAAAATCCAACATTTAAAATTGAGTTAGAATTTAATGTTAGATCAGGCATATTATATATATCTCCATTACTGTACTGCTCTTTGGCCTCATCGAGAGATGAATAGTCTTTGATTAACTCAGAAATATATTCGGATTTTTTATTATCAATAATTTTCTTACGCACAGCATTTTCAACTTCAGTAATTTCTTTTGTCCCCTCAAATTTTATATTAGATATCTTAGATATTATATAACCGTTATCTAATTCAATAACATCAGATAAATCTCCAATTTCTCTGTCATCATCATAGGCCCAAAGAAACACACTCCTTGCATTATTTAGTAATCCTAGAACATCACCATTCTTATCTATATCATCTTCTACAAGAGCTTCTCTACCTTCGGATATAGAAAAATCTGAAAATGATTTTTCACTGGATCTAGAATCAATTTTAAATAATTCTGCAGATCTATAAACATTATTCCTTGTATTATCACTTGGTATAATTTCTTTCTGTATGGTAGCAACGAAGTATGAAGTCTTAGTCTTTTTCTGGGTCACATTAATTATATGAAAACCAAATTCTGATTCAATAATTCGAGGTATAAGTCCTGTTCTATTTCTAGAAAAAACGGCATCTTCAAAAGGCTTTACCATCATTCCCTCAGAAAACCAACCTAAATCTCCACCATTTTGAGCAGACCCATCTTGGCTATAAGTTCTTGCTGTTTCATCGAAATCACTTCCTCCTCTTAATAGAGATAATATTCTATTTGCTTCTACTCTTACTGTTCCTTTGTTTGATTCATCAAATTTAAGAAGAATATGTTTGGCTCTGGCTTTAAAGGATGTATCGTTTTCTATCTTTGATAATTTCCTCATTACAATTTTTCCATCTTCGTATTTAAAATCTGTAATAAATCCAACATTCTTGCCAATAAGATCAGTTGGCAACTGATCTATATTAAGTTTTGAGTAAGGATTGAAACTATCAGAATTTAATAGAGAAAAAGTTGAGTCGTTTATATCTTCAGAAGATAATCTATTTTTAATTTTATTAATTTCCTCTTCAAAATACAATGTATCCTCAGAGGAAGGCAATAATTCAAAAAATACATATTCAATAGATCGTGATTCTTCTTGATTAAAGTCATCACTATTTTTTCTAAAATAATTTTTCATTTCATTAGATGATACTGAAAACAAAGAGTCTGGAATCTTATAAAATGGAACAAAAAAATAGGATAAATCAAGACTTGATGACATATTAAAATACTCAGATTCTGACTCCAGAGAATTTATATTAGCAGACATTGATATTAAATTATCATATTTAGCTCTAAGCCTCATTGGTTTTAAATTTGATTCAAATGAAAACCAAGCCTGTTGTTGAGCTGTAGGTTGATTAGATAGGTTTTGTAAATAGGAGATAACGTTGTCAATACTAAAGTTACCAGTTGATGGATCAGTAAAAGCCTGAACAATCATTGGATGAACATTTTCTCCTTGTACCATATCAACGGACTCTTTATCTGAAACCTCTAGTCCTAATTTACTAAACTGATTCATATAACTAATATCATTTATTAGTTTTTCCCAAGCTTGATCTCTAAGATTAGATATCTCCTGGTTATTTGGAGATCTACCATTATTTAAAGTAAAATTATATGATAATTGTTCATAAACAGAATTAAAAAGTATTAAGTCTATCTCTTCTCCATTGATCTCTCCTATTATATTATTATTTTGACTACCTATGCTACTATTAGGGCCAAGAATATCACCAAGTACAAATGCAGCTATTGAGAACCCAACAACTACGACTAGAAACTTTCCCATTTTGTCACGAAGAGTACTAATTATTGCCATAAATAAATATTTAAGATGCCAAAATTAAATTTTTCTATGTAATTATCTTATAATCTTCCTAAAAAAAACATTATCGATTCTATTATTACTAATAGATAAGATTTTAATTGAAAAGTCTTCAAATGATATAATTTCATTCTTTTTTGGAATATTTTTTTGAGTATGTAGAATGAAACCACCAAGTGTATCATAATCACCTTCTGGAATATTTAAATTATATTTTGAGTTTAGGTAATCAATCTCAAGTCTAGCACTGAAATTATATGAATATTTATCTACCTTATCCTCCAATAAGTTATCATCATCGAACTCATCGATTATTTCTCCAAATATTTCTTCAATCACATCTTCCAATGTAATTATCCCTGAAGTTCCGCCATATTCATCAATCACTACCGCAATATTTACTTGTTCAGAAATAAATTTAAATAAAACATCACTAGCTAAGTTTGTTTCATTAACAAACTGAATTTTTCTTGTAATCTCTTTTATATTTTTAGGTCTATCAAATAGAGAAAGTCCGTGACAATAACCTATAATTTTATCGATAGATGACTCATAAACAATAATTTTTGTATGGCCAGATTTTTCAATAATTTTATTTAAATCCTGAATACTTTCAGAAATATCTATTGAAATTATTTCTGTTCTTGGAATCATACAATCTCTTACCTTTACATCTTTTAAATTCAGTGCATTATTAAAAAACTCTGTAACATTTTTTGACTGAATTTCTTTATCTGATACTATAATTTTTTTCACATAATCATTTAAATCTGTTATTTTAAAAACTAATTTATCCTCAGAATAATTTTGTTTCAAAACGTCTTTAATTAAAAATCTGGATATTATAAGAATAAATTTGACTAGTGGGTTTAATATAAAATAAATAACAATTAAAGGGATAGAAAAAGTGGTAAGTAGCTTATCAGGATTAATCAAAAAAACACTTTTAGGTATATACTCTGCTGTAATTAATACTATTAAAGTTGAAATTAATGTCTGGATAAGTAGAACTGACAAATCATTATTTATAACTGTTGGTAAATTTTGAATTAAATAAGGTTCAACTGTCTGGGCCATAATTATACCATAGACTACTAAAGATAAATTTATTCCAATTTGAAGAGAGGCTATTAGCTCAGAGCTATTTTTATTCAAAATATTATAAATATTACCAAAAAAACTATTGGAGTTAGATTTAATTTCAAAGTTAAGCTTATCTCTTGAGACATAAGCTATTTCTAAACCAGACAATAGACCTGAAAAACCAAGACAAGCCAATATTAAAATATATTGATTCTCAATAATGAACATTTCTATTTCAATTTATATAAGAAAAAAAACAAAAAAGATAACATATATAAAAAATATGAATTCCAAAACCCATATTTATATGATAATACTATGGCCAACAAAAAAAATATAGCTGCCAAAATAATTAGGAAAATTTTAATTTTCATCAATATTAATAATACCAGAAGGTTCAATAATCTCATAACTTGAAAAATCCTGATTAGACTCCATCCCCTCACCACTATGAATTTCATCTCCTGTTTTTATGGTTACGAATTTTTCTGTTAAAAATTTTTCATCGTTTGGATACCAATATAATTCTTCCGTTCTTAACTCATCTCCAGTTTCTATATTAAATAAAACTACATTACCAGTTGCCTTGTAATAATTTTCATTTTCATATTTAATTACATGGTTGGCTTCAAATGTTGCAGTAATTAAATCACTATTTCTTGAATAAATATCCATGTAAAGTCCTTTGGGATATATCTCCTCACCCTCATCAAAAACTTGATACAGCTCTGATTTAAGTTTAAATCTTACTTGAGCAGAATCTGTAAAAAAAGTATTTAGATCTTTGATCTCAATAAGTGGGCCATCATAATTCTCTTGAATTTTTTTTATATTATTTTTTGAACAAGATGAAAATAGAATAAGTAAAATAAATAGCTTTTGCATTAATAAAAAACTAGAATTAGTTCTCCGAATCTTTCTCTAGTATTTCTCTGAGATCTTTAACTATTTGTCTAATTTCATTTTGATCTTTCATTAACTCAACAATATAATACTTAAGCTCAGATAGTCCTGCAGAGTTATCTATAGATGAATTATTACCAGAGGATGTAATTTCAATATTTTCGTTAGAACTTAATGATTCATTATTTATAGATGACAAATTTGCTATTTCATCTTTAATTTCTTGAATATCATTTTTAACAGAACTATCATCGATTTTTTTTACTAATTCCTGATATGTTTCAACTATCTCTTCAAGATATTCCTCATCTAGAGAACTAGAAATTTTTGAATTACTTTTTTCCATAGCCTTTGATAAGTCCTTAAGCTCCCTTGAAAGGTTATTATCTCCTTTTCCAGACCCTTTACGACCATCATTTAGGATTTCTTTAGCTAAGGTTTTGATTTCATCTATTTCTTTTGAAGTAAATATTTTGAAATCCTCAAGATCCTTTTTAGTTTCGTTTTTAAAGGTATTAAATTCTGATCTAGTATCTGCTAAGGCTGAATTTGCAAGTAATTGTAAAGAAAAATTTCGAAGATCATTAATGTCATTTTGCAGTGAACCTATATAATAGACAATGCTATCCGAATCAAGATTATCTGTTTGCGTTATTTCATCTCTTTTCTGTAAGTTAACATTTGCCAATGTAACTTGTTTAAGGAGTTCAGTAGCTATATCCAAATCTTTTCTTAATTCTTTTACTTCTTCTGAGTCATCTTCTCTAATTATAGTATTGGTTGTGCTAAAACTTTTTTCCTCAATTAAATTTGATATTTTATCTAAAAATTCCTCATCATCAATAGGGCTTCCATCATCTGTGAGTTGAGAAGATATCTGTTCAGATAATGTTGAAAGATTACTTTGTAGCTCTGAAAATTGGCTTGAAACTTTGGATATATCCCTTCCTATAGATTGAAGATCCTCATTATATATGTTAGTATTATCCTGGAGATCTGCAACAAATTCAACATTTGATGCTAGAATACCTCTATCGTCAGAAGATAGTGCTTTAGACACAGAACTGAGAGCACCAACCATAATAGAAAGAATAATACAAACGAGCGAAACTTGTAAGGAGAAGTGTGCATAATTTTTATTTTTCTTTTTGAAAATGGAAAACCAGTAAGCAAATGATATTAATGCAAAGATGGATAACCCAATAACGATGTCAAATATAAAATTTGAATATAAAGGAATTAAAAAATCTTGTATTACGAAAGCAATACCTGCATTCAAAGCAAGATTCTTTGCAAATAACCTGAGGACTGGAACACTTGAAATAAACTCATCAATACTAAACTTCATTATCTTTTATTTAACGTAACTTCTTCATTTACCCAACATCCTGTATTCATTGATTCACCTACTTCTAGATTTTCATTAAAAAGTTCCTCCATTGATGGAAACTGTTCTCTTGCCTGATTAGCTTTAGTTTCCAATCCAGCTCTTTTAAACATTTTATATGCTGCAATAAACACAAGCCTATCTTTTACCCTACTTTTACCCTCTCTACAGTCATCGTAAGAAGACATATATAGATTTCCAATTAGTTTGTAAGCGTCCGTAAAGTTAGGATTTAAGGTCAATGATTTTCTTGCATTTTGTCTTGACTTAATTTTATTACCAATAACAGCATATAATTGAGCTTTATTTAACATCACCTCAGATTTTTGTAAATCATCAGCAGTTGATTCAATTGCACCATCGTAATATTCAAGTGCGGTTTCATAATTATTATTAGCCTGCTCTCTTCCGGCTATAAATTTTGCAATAGCAAAATCCCTCTGTGCTGTAAACATAATTTTTGCTGCTTCAAGAGCTATATCAGAAGAAGTACACTTTCCAGTAATACTAAGTTGAAATATTTTTTTAGCTAGATTTATAACTTCTTCACTATACTGTTCTTCTACTGGAGCTAAACTCTCATAATCTGTTTCCATAATCTCACCATTTGAAGGTGATTCAATTAATTCACTAAGTTTTGGACCTAGAGTATTCTCAACAAAGTTACAATCAACTGTAATGGTCGCTGTTAAAAGCTTATCAAGATTATCCTGATATCTTTTAAGCCTGTCAGCATTCTTCGGGTCATTAGCTAATTTAAACGAAACAATTTTAGATAAATCGTCATATATATTTAAAACTTCATCATCTGTTATAGTTTTAGAAGTTAATTTATGCTTTCTACAAATATCCATACAAGCAACAATATTACTATTTCCTAATTTATTACCATTGAGTTCCAAGGCCTCCATAAACATATTATGAAGATTCGCATATTGAGTTTTGTCAGACCTGTAAAAAGTATATGCAAAAGTTGCTTTTCTATTTTTGACATAAGCCTCTCTGCCAAAGTTTTCAATTCTTTTATCAAAAACTGATAAAGCTTCTTGAATTAGTTCATTTTTCTTATAAGCATCTTCTTCTTTATCAATAAGACATCTTAAAATTTTAATTGCATTTTGATAAATAGAAACATGTAAATTGGGAACGTTTTGTATTAGCCATCTATTAGGCTCAATAGCCATTTGACACTCACCTTGTTTTAAATAGTCTGTGTATAGAACATTTTTCTCTTCAGCAGTAGCTTTATCCTCTGGCCAACTCCATCCAGGTTGAGCATTCAGATTAAAATTGATTAAAAATAAAACAAAAAGATATTTTAATAAATTCATGATAACATAAAATTAATCAAATTTTCTTTTAATAAACCAAATGTTATTTATTGAAGTTCCAATTATAAATTTTAAATAATTTTCTTTTATTAAATTGTTTTTAATATTTCCTCTTTTTCCAGCCTCAAAACCTAGGTTAATTCTTGATATTGTACCAACTGGTAAGGAAAGACCAAATGTTAAAGCAATATTATTAATATTACCTCCATTTATAAGATATGGATAGTTTTTATATATAATTCCACCCCTGTAGGTTACCCTTTTAAAAAAACTGTTAACGTTTTCAGCATCTGGTATCAATTCCATGCCAGTAGATAGTTGAAATGAGTTCTTATAATTTTTATTTGAATTTTCTGAGAAACCACTTCCTTTATTCCATGGTTGAATTCTTAATTCTACACCAAATGATATTTTATCTAAAACTTCATAAGATACACCAAAACCATAGCTTTTAGGAATAATAAAATTGTCAATTTTATTATTAAGGATAGTATCAATTACCACTACTGATAAAGAATTAGGAATCTTTCTCTCCAATTGAGAAAACCTTTCGGCCTCAAGAGAAGATTTTATATCATAAATAAAACCGACTTTTATAAATGTTTTGTTAGAGATTTCATTTTTATAAAATAATCCAGATGTTAAAGAATAATCGTTATATATAGATCTTTCAAATAGGTTTGAGTAAAATTGGGGTTCATTAGATATACTTGATGAGATATTACTTGTAATCTTACCAAAAATATAAGATCCTTTCAGACCAAATGATAGTTCTTTAGATAACTTAATTCCATTAGAAAAATAAACTTCAGTAAGACCGCCCTCACCTTCATACTCATAATTTACTAAAGCAGATGTTAAACCACCACCAACATTTTCAATTTGATCTTGATTGAATAATTTAAAACTCATATTACTGTATGGATTAAAACCTATGGACACAACCCATTTACCATCTTTTATAATCGGAATTCCAAAACCCATATAATTAATATTACCGTTACCAGTCACATCCTTTGATATGTCATTAACAATTTGCCTAATATCTGATCTAATACCCATCTCAAAATTTGTGAATCCGTTATATACTAGAGCTGCAGGATTTTGACTATTTAAATGCCAATAAGAACCATTACTTATTCCTAACCCACCCATAGAAAGATTGTTTGCATAAGAATTATCAGAAATCTCGCCAATAGAATTTAAAGAACTAAAAGGAGAGATTACTTGAGCTTTTAATACACTAATATGAAAAAAATATAATATGAAAAAAATATAATAACTTAGTTTATACATATTATTTCTTGATTGATTATTTGAAATGCAAAGATGCATTCTTTAATTCACAAAAAAAAAATAATTTCTTTGATGAAAACAAATAAATATAGAGTAGTAGGAATCATGTCTGGGACTTCCTGTGATGGACTTGATATAGCATATTGTGATTTTTGGAAAAAGAAAAATAATTGGTTTTATAAACTTAAGTATTGCGAAAGTATAGAATATGAAGGATTATTAAAAAACAAATTGATAGAGTGTTATAAGATGAGTGGAATGGATCTTAAGAAATTAGATATAGAGTTAGGAAATTTTATAACAGAAAAAATTAATGAGTTTATCACTAAATACAGAATAGATCCAGACTTAATATCAACTCATGGACATACTGTTTTCCATGATATTGAAGAAAAAATTAGTCATCAAATTGGTAACCCATTTATACTATATGAAAAAATTAAAAAACCTGTAATATATAATTTTAGAGAAATTGATGTTATAAG
>CEQL01051982.1_pt1 | contig 12055 bp, 13 predicted proteins | sample 356281 | NCBI WGS metagenome assembly CEQL01 (sample SAMEA2621203, study PRJEB7988) | marine metagenome | biome: marine biome (ENVO:00000447); feature: surface water layer (ENVO:00002042); material: "saline water (ENVO:00002010), including plankton (ENVO:xxxxxxxx)" | depth 5 m
AAATTAATAGTTTTGTTGAAAAGCTTATGATTAGCTAGCTGCTTGTATAGACTTATCGACTGTGACATTCGAGTCTTGTTTAACTTGTGACTCTGTTTTTTTCAATAGAACATTTAGTAAAGTTCCTATAGTTGAATTTAAGTATTGTCTTTCAACTACTAAATCAATACCACCATGATCTTTAACATATTCAGCCGTTTGAAACTGATCGGGCAAAGTTTCGCGAACAGTATCTTGTATCACTCTTCTCCCTGCAAACCCAATTGTAGCTTTTGGTTCTGCAATAAGTACGTCGCCTAGCATTGCCCAAGAAGCTGTTACGCCACCAGTTGTTGGATCAGTTAAAACTACTATAAAAGGAATATTTTTTCTCTTTAGTTCATTAACTGCTAAAGCGGTTCTCGACATTTGCATTAAGGCGATAGATGACTCCATCATCCTTTGTCCTCCAGAACAGCTAAAAAAAACGTAAGGTGTTTTTTTTTCAATTGAATATTGAGCACCAGCGATAAATGCCTCCCCAGATGCTGCACCGAAGGAGCCTCCAATAAATCTAAAGTCTTGCGCTCCAACTACCATATTAATATTTTGTACTTTTCCTTTAGCGATCAAAATTGCATCATCTTGGCCGGTTAACCTACGTGCCGCTTTTAATCTATCGGTATATTTCTTTTTATCCTCAAAATTTAATGGGTCATCTTTGGGTAAAGGAGTCTCAATTAATTCAAATTCTTTGTTATCAAAAAAAGTTTCAAATCTTTCTCGACAGGTTAATTTATGATGTGCTCCGCACTTTGGACAGACTTTTTTATTGGCCTCCATGTCCTCTTTATAAATTAAGTTTTTACACCCACATGTTGTCCAAAGATTTTCTTCAGTTTTAGAAGATTTTTTTTCAAAAAGTGATTTTATCTTTGGTTTAATAAATTTTGAGATCCAATTCATATTATTTTTTTTTTTAAATTGTACACAAGTTTATCTAACTTTGTGACAGGATTTTGTCTCATTTTGAGTGAATTACTAAGAGTTTTACACAATAAACTGCCCACAACTAGTCCATTAGCTGATTTTAAAGAAGAAATAGTTTTATCAGTAATTCCAAACCCAATCACAAGGTTTTTTTTTGGATTGATTCTCTTTATCGCATTATAATTCTGAAGAATTTTTTTAGGTGAAACTTTTAACTTTCCTCCTGTAGTTGATAACATTGATATATAATAAATCATATCATGCGAATGTTTAATAATCTTTTTCATTCTATCTTTAGATGTAGTAGGAGATATTAGTTGTATAAAATTTATTGATTTTTTTTTACACTTATTTGCAAATTTTTTATTTTCTGGGTAAGGTAGATCAACAACGATCAGTCCGTCTACCCCTGATGACTTACAGTTTCTTAAAAAGTTATTTTCTCTGTTTTGATAAATTAAATTGAAATAACCCATAAGAATGATTGGCTTATTAGGATTATTCTTTTTAAATTTTTTAACAATTTGGAAAACATCTTTTAATTTTATTCCATTTTTAAGAGCTCTGTGAGAGCTACCTTGAATTTGCCCACCGTCAGCAATAGGAGTGTTGTGTGCAAACCCAAGCTCTAAAATATCTGCATGTTTTGATATTTTATTAAGAATTTTAAGAGAGTTATTTTTTGTATTATCTCCAGCAACTGTATATGTAATTAACGCTGGTCTTTTTTCTTTCTTGCAATTTTCAAAAGCTATAGAAATTTTTGATTTCATCTTTTATATAAGCCTAACTTTTGTTTAATAATATCTTTATCTTTTAGACTATCACCACAAGAGTTAACAATAATAATTTCAGATGATTTTAATTTAGGAGCTAATTTAATTGCTTCAGCGAAAGCATGTGAAGGCTCAAGTGATGGAGAAATATTTTCAAGATTTGAAACCAACTGATAAGCTTTAAGCGCTTCCTCATCACTTGCAGAAGTGTAACGTGCTCTTCTCGCATCTTTGAGAAAACAATGTAATGGAGAAATTCCTGGGTAGTCAAGGCCGGCAGATATTGACTCTGTCGATCCTATCTGGCCTTCTTTATTTTGAATAACATACTGTGCTGCTCCATGAAGAATGCCAATTTTAGATCCGTTAGTCAACGGTGCTGCATGAAGTTTACTATTTTTTGGTCCTCCAGCTTCCACTCCAATAAATTGAGCGTGTGTATCCATAAATTCATTCCAGAATCCTATTGCTGAACTTCCACCACCCACACAATTAATTAATTTTAATTTGTCAGGTATCTTTCCAAATTCTTCCATCACTTGTTTTATCAATTCCCTTGAAATCTGAGCTGTACTCCATGCGCAAATTTTAATAAATATATTAGGACCAACAGTAGAACCAACACACATATGTGTAGTATCACAATTTGAAACCCAGTATCTCATACACTCACTAACAGCATCAACAAGCGTTTGACTTCCTGAAGTAACAGGAACTATTTCTGCTCCATTTTTTCTGATAGACTCTACGTTTGGTCTCTGTCTTTTAATATCTTTAGCCCCCATAAAAATTTTACATCGAAGACCAAATTTCTTGGCTGCCATAGAAAGCATTTTACCCGCATAACCCGCACCTGTATCTCCTACAACGTACTTTTTTTTTGCTTTTTTAGCTATCAAACAGTGAACAGTCGCGTTGTAAATTTTATGTGCTCCACCATTAGCCTCAGAGACTACCTTTGCATATATTTGAGCCCCTTTAAGATATTCAGTTAAATTTTCTAGTTTAATAAATGGCGTAGGTGCACCTACATAATTTTTAAAGTAATGATCTCTTTCTTTGAGAAATTTTTTATCTTTTCTTAACTTTTCAAATATTTTATTTAACTCGTCTATAGGTTTTTTTAAAGTTTCAGGAATGAAATTTCCACCAAACTTTCCTCCATACATAAAGTTTTTATCATGTTGGTCTATTAGAAGTTTATTTTTCTTAATTTTTAATTTCATTTATTTTATTTATAAATTCTTTAATTTTTAGATGATCTTTGTAACCCAGTTGACTCTCTAAACTAGATGATAAATCAAAAAAGTTAACCCCTAATTTATGAATATTTGCTACATTATCTACTGAGATAGAACCTGCTAACGCATATTTTTCACCTAAAGGAAGTTTATCAATTAGATTCTTCGGAAATTCTAAAGATTTTTCTAAGCCAGGAGTATCAAATAATATTATATCAGCGTTATAAAAATTTTTATGTTTTTCAATATCTTGTTCCTCTTTAACTTTAATAGCTTTAATAATTTTAAATCCCATATTCTTGATTTCTGATACTCTTTCTTTTGTTTCTGATCCATGGAGTTGAATAAAGCTAAAATTTCCTATTAAATACTCTTTTATAAATTCATTACTTGGATTTACTGTTACCGCAACAAAAGCAGTATTTTTTTTTTTATATTTGGAGAGAAATTTTATATCTGACAGACTTGTATTACGAGGGGATTTTTCATAAAAAACAAATCCTAAATAATTTACTTTTAGATCAATACATAACTGAACATCTCTAATTGGATTTAGCCCACAAATTTTAATTTTCATTATCTTAATTCTTTAGTGAGATTTTGAATATTCTTTTTGATATCACCGCGTGTAATTGCCCTTCCAATCACTAGCCAATCAGATCTTACTCTTTTAGCTTCCATAGATCGCTTTTGATCATAGTTTCTTTTACCTATTTGAACACCTGGTGTAATGATTTCCTTTTTGAAAATTTTTCTAACTGAACTCACTTCATAAGGACTACAAACTAATGCATCTAAAGCTGCTTTTTTTGCAAGCTTTGCCTGATGAATTACCAAACTTTTTACAGATTTATTATATCCTATTAATTTTAAGTCGCTGTTATTTAATGAAGTTAGAGTAGTAACACCAGCTATTTTTGTTGATCCTGAAATTTTTTTTACAGATTTTAAAGCTGTCAATCCCGAAGAAATGTGAATTGTAAGATAGTTAATTTTTAAATCTTTTAACGCCTTAACAGCTGACATCATCGTGTTAACTGTATCGTTTAATTTTAAATCTACAAAAATAATTTTATTTCTTAATTTTGAGATAAATCGCCTTCCATTTTTAGAATTCATGAATTCTAGTCCAAACTTATAACCAATTTTAATTTTATTCGTTTTTGAATGATTTATAATTTTTTTTACTTTTGTTAGATTTGTTGTGTCGCAAGCGATAAATATTTTTGTTTTTTTCATTCGTTAATAATTTTATTTAATTTTTTTGATGCTCTGAATCTTAATCTAACACGTTCTGGCTTATAAATTAACTCATTAGTTGCGGGATTTCGAGAATTAAAATTTTCTTTTATTTTTCGGCAATACAGTCTTCCCCAATTCCTTATTTCAACTGCTTTACCTTTTTTTAAAGCGTTTGAAATACTCACACAAAACACATTTATAACGTCGATCGTTTCAGATTCTGTGAGCTGTGGGTTTTTTTCTTTAAGCTGTTTTATAAGCTTTTTTTTTGACAATTATTTTTTTTCTTCTTTTTTACCCATAGCTTTTTTGAAAATTGAAGCTAGAGTTTGCCCAGATTTTGAAGCGTTTTTTCCAAACTTTTTAATAAGGGATGCTTGCTCATCTTTTTGGGCTTCTTTTGGAGATAATCTAAGTATTCGTTTGTCAAAGTCCAATTCAACAATTTTTGCATCTAATTTTTCACCTCCGCTAAATATATCTGAACGTGCATTTGCGGCATCCAAAGCTAAATCACTTTTTCTTATTGTGGAAATAATTTTTTTGTCAGGGTCAGCTGCAACTTTAATTGAACCTGTTTTAAGAGCTTCTATCACTCTAGTGGTAATAATATCTCCTGTTTTTTTATTATTTTGTTTGAAATAATCCCAAGGATCTTTATCCAGTTTTCGTTTACTAACCTTAGCCTTTTCATCTTGTATGTCGATTAATTTTACTTCAATGGTCTGACCTTTGCTATACTTCTTTAAATTTTCCACATTTTCTGAAAAACTGAGTTCTTTCCAATGACACATAGAGGTAATGCCAAAATCTATCAACTCACCAAACAAAGCTTTTTCAGTGATATTATTAATCTTAAATTTCACAGTTGAACCAATTTCATCCTTTAACCTATCCCAAGGATTTGGTTGAGTACTTTTATAATCTAGAGAGATCCTTCTTTTATCTTTTTCAATACTTAAGATCTTAACATCAACTTTATCCCCAACTGAAAAAATTTTGTTTGGTTTAATGGTCCTAGATGTATGGCTCAAATAACTTTGATGTATCAATCCCTCAATATTTTTTTCAAGTGCTGCGAAAGCACCGTAGTCTTGTAATTTTACAATCTCGGCTTTATAAACAGAGCCAACTTTGTATTTTTTTTCTATATTATCGTATGGATCAGAGTTTAAATCCTTCACTGATGCAGAAATACGATTGGTAGTTGGGTCAATTTTAATAATTTTACATCTTAAAGTTTGTCCTACAGAAACCAAATCAGATGGTTGTTTTACTCTTCCAAAATCTAGGTCTGAGACGTGAACGAGCATATCTAAACCATTATAAGATACAAAGACACCCCAGGAATTAACAGCTCTAACTTGAGTGTCTACTACCATTCCCTCTTTTACGGTTTTAAGAGCGTCAGCAATTTCAGCATTTTTATTTTTTTCTAGTACAGCTCTCCTTGAACATGAAATATTTCCTCTCATTTTTTCGACTCTAACAATTCTAACTTTTATTGGAGTTTTCATTAATCGGTCGACTGCTGCACCTCTTATAGGCTTTGTATCTAAATGAGATTGAGGTAAGAAGGCAGATATTGCTCCACCAAAAAGTTCACAAATATACCCCCCTTTAATTTTGTTTTGAATTACTCCTGTCAATTCTTCCTCTTTTTCAAATGCTTTAAGACATTTTTCCCAAGCAGCAAAACTTTTTGCTTTTTGATAACTTAGTATAATTTCTCCTGAACGCATGCTCTCGATTCGCTCTAGAAAACAGTTTATTGTGTCACCTACTTTAAGTTTAGAAAGTTCTTCCTCTTTAAATTCTGAAATTGGTATCATAGCTTCAGATTTTGCTCGAGCATCACAAACTACATATGATTTAAGTATTTCAACAACTTTTGCTTTTATTATTTGATTTTCAGTTAATCTTCTGTCTTTAAAATCTTGATCCAATAATTTTGAGAATTCTTGATGTTTTGGATTATTATTTAATTCTTGTTCAGTCGGCATATTTTTTTAATAAAACTTTCTCAACATAATTTGACATTTTTCTCAACATAGCTTGTTTATTTAATTTTGAAGTATCGATTTGTACTGAATCTCTGTGTTTAAGTAAAGGGGAGTTTTTTCTTTTTGTATCAGATATATTCCTTATTCTTAGTGCTTTTTTTACGTCACTAAGCTTTAACCTGGAATTATATTTTTTAAGTTCTTTATACCTCCTTAGAGACGCAGTATTCAGATTACATGTAAAAAAAAATTTTACATCTGATTTAGGTAAAATTTTTGTTGAGATGTCTCTTCCTTCTATACAACAACTTTTATTTTTTTTAACAAAAGAAATTTGAAATTTTTTTAATATACTTCTAACTTTATAATTTTTCGCAATTATTGAACTATGTTCTGAAATTTTTGATGAATGCAATTTGATGTTTTCCAGTTGCTTGTAATTCAATTTTTTAAATTTTTTTCTTAAAAAGCTAATATTATTATTTGGCTTATACCTAAGTAATAAATAACTTGCATATCTGTATAGTAATCCAGAAGAAAGAAATTTTAAATTATATTTCCTCGCTATTAATTTGGCACCGGTGGATTTACCAGTTGCAGCTCCTCCATCACATGAAATTTGAATTGATTTATTTTTGTATTTCAAATTTTGCCCCTAAAGTTTTCATGACTTTTAAAAATGATGGAGATGAAGTATAAACAGTTTCAAAATTTTTTATTGTTGTTTTAGCGTTAGTTAAAATAGCTAAAATAAAAGCACACATCGCAATTCTATGATCACCAAGTTTACTTACAAAAATTTTTTTATCACTTGCATCAATCATTCCTTTTCCAAATATTTTCATCTCATTTGTTGTTAGTTTACATCTAATTCCAATTTGTTTTAATATCTTTTTCATTTCATATGCTCTTGAACTTTCTTTATTTGCTAAATCGGCTATACCTTTAAAAGTTGACACACCTTTTGTTAAAGCGGCCATGACAAAAAGTATTAAATATTCATCTGTAGTTTTGGGATAAATAGATACTGGTGTGTTAAATGGTTTTAATTTACAGCTTTTAATAATTATATCTCCAGAAACCTCATTGTTTAATTTTCTGATATTTGTAAATTTTATTTTCGCTTTTTGTTTTTTTAATAATTCATAAAAACCTGTTCTAGTTGGATTCAATCCAACATTTTCAATTTTTAAAGATGAATTTTCAAGCAGTAGTGTCAAAGCTACAAAAAAAGCTGCACTAGAGGGATCACCTCCTATTTCAATATTAAAAGGTTTTAAATATTTTTTTCCAAATATAGTTATTCCACCTCCTCTTTTTTTAAATTTTAATGCTTGAGTATTTTGTTTTAAAAGGTTTTCTGTATGATTTCGTGATTTTACTCGTTCTAAAATATGAGTATTGCCGTAACTATTTAAGCCAGCAAGTATTACAGCAGATTTAAGTTGTGCACTTACCCCGGTTTCATATTTGATTCCAATTGGCATTCCCGAAGAAACCATTTTTAATGGAAAATTAAATTTATTTTCAGGAAAAAAGCATGCACCAAATTTTGACATTAAAATAATAAGTTTCTCCATGCTTCTTTTGTTTAAAGAGTGATCACCTTTAAGTTTTACTTGTATATTTGGTGTAGTGCTCAAGATCCCTATCATCAGTCTACTAGCGGTTCCAGAATTTCCAAAATTCAATTCAGAATTTTTTTTAATGGCAAATGACCCTAAACCTTTTCCAAAAATTTTGTATATTTTAGGTTTAACTTTTTTAATTTTTGTACCTAGTTTTTTGCAAACAGTGATTGTATCAATGACATCTTCGGACTCTAATACGTTGTAAGCAGTTGATACTCCTTGACATATTGAGCCAATTAAAAAACTTCTTATTGATAAAGATTTATCTGAGTCAACTTTTATTTTTTTTTTATAAGGTTTAATCTTATGTCTAATAACAACTGAAAGGCCTTCCTTATTCATCAGTTAATTGTATCTAAAATCAGAGCCAAAATAATGAGAAATTGCCTTAGAATTCTTAAGAAGATCTCTTGATGTGCCTTCTGCAATTATAGATCCGTCTGCTATTACGTAATTTCTATCAGTCGTCTCAAATAAATTTTTAATATTATGATCAGTAATAATTATACTAACTCCCATTGATTGTATCTTAAATATATATTTTTGAATGTCTTGGATAACTTGCGGATCTAGAGCAGCATAAGGTTCATCCAAAAGTATTACTTTAGGTCTATTAATCATTACTCTTGCCATTGTTAATCGCTTAACTTCTCCTCCAGATAAAACAGATGCGCTTAAGGATCTGAGGTGAACCAAATTAAACTCTTCTAACAACTTTTCAGTAATTTCTTTCTGTTTGTTGCTATCTTTAATTGAAATCTGGGCTATTCCTAGAATATTATCATAAACTGACATGTCAAAAACACTTCGTTGCTGAGGCAGATAACCTAAACCCTCTTTAGATCTTAAATGTATTGGTATTTGTTCAATTGATTTATTATTAAGAAAAATTTTTCCACTATCTACTTGTTGTTCACCTATGCACATAGAAAATAAGGTTGTTTTTCCACAACCGTTAGGCCCTAATATACCAACACATTCACCTGGGTATACCTTTAATGACAGTTTTTTTAGTATAGGCCTACCATCAAAAGATTTTGTAACGTCACGAACTTCGAAAATCTGTTTATCTTTTTTAAATTTTAAAATTCTAAAACCTTTTTTCATTTTAACTTTATGTTAGTTTTAATTTTTTCATTTTTTTCAGAGGTAATTTTTAAAGTTTCTTCTTTTATATCAAATAAAAGTTTTTCCGCAAACATAGTTCCTCTTTTATCTATAATTTTTACATCTTTTGAAACAACAACAAATCCTTTTGAGTTTGAATATTCAGCTTTTTGAGCAAAAAGTTTACTACTTAAATAATCACCATTAACATTACTAAAAAACTCAATATCTAGCGATTTATTATTATATTTTCCGTAATCAGAAGATATATTTAAAATTGTATTATCTTTAAAATAAAATTTAGCTTCTACAGATTTCATATTAACCAGTTCGACAGACTCTTTGCTGTTAGTGGCTTCTTTGGATTTAATATTATATCTATTACCATTAAGATCAAAACCAGAATATTCAATATTATAAAAAACATCTTCATCATTTGCTTTTTGATTTGAAATTTGTTTTTCTATCTTTTTCTTAGTTTCACTTGAAATTAAATTTTCTGCACGATCATCTTCATTTATAATATAAGTAAAAAAAATAGTAAAAATTCCTAGAGTTAAAAGTGTAATTTGTATAAATCTAAGTTTTTTTTTTCTATCCATTATTTTATTCCATCATTCAGAAGAAAGTGTATATGGATAATTCCTTTTAAAATTTTCTTTTTTTTATTCTTATCTTTATCAGAAACTACAAGCAAACTAGTAATTTTTTTTTCTGACATAAAACCAAGAGCTTTTGATGCCGACATAGTTTCATTTATTATTAACGGATATTCCCTCATAATTTTACTCAAACTACTTTTTTTATCATTATTATTAATTACTCTTCTTAAATCTCCATCAGTTAGTAAACCGTTAATATATTTATTTTTAGTTATTACAACTATCCCAAGTTTTTTTTGGCTCATCACCTTAACAGCTTGATTGAAACTTTTTTTATAATCGATAACTGGCATTTTTGATCCAGTTACCATTATATCTTTAGCTAGTCGCAGAGAGGCACCAAGGTTTCCTCCTTTATGGTAAAGGAAAAAGTTTTCTTTTGTAAATCTTCTTTTTTCCATAATAGTTGTTGCTAAACAGTCACAAAGAATCATTACAAAAGTAGTTGAGGTCGTCGGTACAATATTATTATGATCCGACTCTCTAAGTTTTGGATAAACGATTTTTACATCACTTGCTTTAATTAACATACTATTGGAATTTGAAGCTATACCAATGATTTTAATTCTAAATCTATTAGCGAATTTTAATAAATTTTTTAGCTCAGAAGTATTCCCGGAATTAGAAATAACAATCAAAATATCCTTTTTTTCAATTTGACCCGCATCTCCGTGGGAAACACCAGTTGGATCAACAAAGAAGCTAGGAATTCCAACACTAGAAAATGTTGCGGCAGCTTTTTTACAAACATAAGAATTTTTTCCAATCCCAGAAAAAATCACCTTACCTTTACAGTTCATTATCAAATCTACGGCTTTTATAAACGAACTATTAAAAACTTTTTTAATTTTTTTAAGTTCCCTAATTTGTATGTTTGCAGCTTTATTAGCTAAAGCTATATAATTATTTTTTTTCATTATTAATGTTCGAAAATATCAAATTTAAATCCATTTTGATCTAATTCTATTCTAGTATCTAAAAAGGCTAGGCATTTTTTAAAAACATCAATTCTTTTTTCTCTAATTAACATTTTTTCCAATTCACTCTTGATTTTGTGTAAATAAATAACATCACCAGCTGCATACTCTAGTTGCTTATCAGATAATTCATCTATATCTTTATTCCAATCACTGCTTCCCTGTCTTTTATCTAAAGATTTATCACAAAATTCTTTTACTAAACTTTTTAATCCATGCTCACTTGTATAAGTTCTACATAACTTGCTTGCAATCTTTGAGCAAAAAATTGGCTCCATTTTACATTTTAAAAAGTATTCTAAAGAGCTTTTATCGAATCTGAGGAAATGTCCTATTTTTAAAATTTTTTTATTTTCTAAAACTGAAACTAAATTTGGTGCTTTGAAAGTTTTTTTATCTGGTTGAATTATAAAGACATTTCCCTTTTCATCACAAATTTGAATCAAGCTTAATTTATCTCTCTCAGGTATTTGTAGGCCAGTTGCCTCTGTGTCTATAGCTATGCTGTTTGCAAAGGATTTTGCTACCTCTGAAGTTATGTCCTCTTTAAACTTGGTTATTTTCATATATAAGTGTTCTCATTACCATGAATAATAAAATTATTACAATATTAGGTACTGGATTCATAAATCGTTATCTTGTTCGAAATTTGACCAAGAAAAACTATAGATGTATCATTTCAACAAGAAAACCCTTCCAAAAGGGATATTTAAAGACTCAGGCTACACCAGGATCAATAGAACTAATCAGTTGGGATCCAAATAATTTTGGAGAATTAAAAGAAGCGATTAAAAATTCCGATATTGTTATTAATTTAATAGGCATTCTCTACGAGACTAGAAAACAAAAATTTTATAATATTCACACAAATATACCGGACATTATCTCTAAAATTTGCTCAGAGACAAATGTTAAAAAATTTATTCATCTATCAGCAATCGGTGCCAATGAAAATTCAAAATCGCTTTATCAAAAATCAAAATATCAAGGTGAAGTAAAAGCTTTGAATAATTTTAAAAATACAGTCATTATTAGACCCAGCGTTGTCTGTGGGACTGAAGATAATTTTACAAATCTTTTTTCTAAATTAAGTATTTTACCAGTTATACCCATTGTGGGAATAAACTATAAGTTCCAACCAATTTTAGTTACTGATGTAGCTGATGCTATTGTGAAAGCTATTGAAAAAAAAAATAATGAAGGAAAAATTTATGAAATTGGTGGACCAAAAGTAATTAGTTTCGGTGACATGGTTAAATCAATTTTAAAGACAATAAATAAAAAAAGATTTGTTGTACCGATGCCAATGCCCATTGCAAAAATTCAAAGTACTATTACTGATCTTTTACCCTTCCCACCAATTTTAACAAAAGATCAATGTGAGATTTTGTCAGAAGCTGATAATATAGTTTCAAATAATCACTTAACTTTAAAAGATTTAGATATT
>CEQL01009691.1_pt1 | contig 12013 bp, 11 predicted proteins | sample 356281 | NCBI WGS metagenome assembly CEQL01 (sample SAMEA2621203, study PRJEB7988) | marine metagenome | biome: marine biome (ENVO:00000447); feature: surface water layer (ENVO:00002042); material: "saline water (ENVO:00002010), including plankton (ENVO:xxxxxxxx)" | depth 5 m
TTTGGAATATTGTTTGTAGTATTGTATTACTGTAGAAAAGATAAACTATCACCTTATGAAGAAAGTGAGAGAATTAAAAAAGATCAAGATTTTATTGTATCAAAAATCAGAGATTATCAAGAGATAAAAAAAACATCAACATCAACAAATATTACTAATTTACCAATAATAAATAAATCGTAATTTATTTTAAAATATAATAATATTCTATAAAAATGAATGTTATTTATCAAGAAAGAGAAGATATTTTAAGAGAAAATAATACTGCTCAAACTGAATTTGAAAATATTTTAAAAAATTTAGATTTATCAAATACAATTGAATTAAATATTTATACTTCACTATTTGGTGATCTAGATTTGTCTATTTTAGAGAATGAACAGTACAAATTTATTAGATCATTGATCTTTAATGAAGGTAGTATAACAAGTATAAAAAATATTCCAAATGAAATTTCAAAATTAGTTATTTCAGGAAATCTTTTAACTGAATTGGAAAATTTACCTAAAAGCTTAAATTATTTGGATTTTTCAAAAAATTATATTAAAGAATTTGATTTCACCTATATTCCAGATTTAGAAGAATTGCATTGTCAAAATAATAAATTAGAAAAATTAATCTATAATGATAAGAATAAATTACAAGTATTAAATATTGAAAATAATGTTGTCAAATTTTTAGACCTAAAAGACTTTAAAAAATTATTAGAATTAAATATCAACAATAATCCTTACATTATATTAGATAATTTTGATGTTTCAAATTTAAAAGAATTTATTAATGATAATAATCACATTGTTACAGGTAATATGTCAAGTATTTCTAAAGATGATGAAAATATTGAAGAAGAACACGAAAAACAATTAGACTATATTACGGCATTAAATAAATATTTTAAATTAAAAGAAAAATATTTTGATAACATTAGAGCCAAAAAGATGAAAACTTATAAAAAATTATCAAAAGATGGATATACAAAAAAAGCAATAATAAATGAATTGAAAAAATTCCAACCTAAATGCTTTAATTGTAATAAAATAGGTGGTACTATTTTTTCAATTGAAGACAACTGTTACATTGCCATATGTGGATCTAAAACTGAACCGTGTAAGCTAAATATTAAATTATATAAAGGAGAATATGAAAGTATTGAAGCATTGGTAAATGTAATGGAGAGTTTTGTTACTGAACATAAAGAAGATATTATTAAATTAAAATTAGATACTTTATTGAATTTTATTTCAGAAGAGTCAGCGGCAAGTAGTTATAAGAAAAAGATAGAAGCATACACAGAAGATAATGATATTTATTTAGATAAATTGAAGATATATAATGAAATATTTAATGATGACACTAGAAAGCAGGCTATATCTAAAAAAAATATAAAAGTAAATACAATAATTAAAGACATAAAAATGTTGCTTGAAGAATATAAAAAAGATAATAATATAGAAATTTTGAAAAATGCTGTGAATGTTTATACTAAAGATTTAATGCCAGAGGTAGAGAATTTATCTAAATTGAAATATGATCAAATGGAAATAATAAAGGATGGTGATAAAGAAAGATTATGTCAATATGTAGTAAAAGAAGAAAGGAAAAAAATATTAATAGGAGATCCTCCTAAAATAGAGAAATTCCAAATGGATTGATATATTAATATATATAAGAATAAATGAATATATATTAATTTACTTCTTTTTCATAGTTTTATTTTTTTTGCTACTGTTTTTCTTCTTTCTGCAAAAAGTTCTTTTGGATCCTTTTGCTACTTTGCAACCTTTCAATTTCTTGCATTTAGCAAGATTCTTTTTTACTCTCTTACAGAGAGACTTACGCATAGTTTTAGCCATTATATATTACTTTAAGAAAAAAATTAACAAGAATTGTAATTACTTATTCCATCCCATTGAACAGACCAATAATCTGCCCACCTTTTCTTCTTGCAAGTATCAGATAAACCACTATAATCTGTTGGTCCAGCAGCCTGTCCAGAAAGTATTTCTGAAATTTTAACAGAAGTAGGTTGATCACCAGATTTACCAGGTGGATTAGTAGCTTTGTTTATATTATTTGAAGAACCATTACACACAATATCATTATTAGTATCTATAGTTTGAGTCCAAAAATCAGGACATTGATTAGATGTAGGTGGAAATGTTTTATTATTTTTATCTTTTTCAAGTAATATTCCAACTAATACAAGAATAATAATAAGAACAATAATAGCAATAAAAATAGTATATTTTTGAAAACTATCCATAAGTATATATTTTGTTAAGAAATTAATAACAACTAAATATATTTTATAATTAATAATATATATATATTGTATAATGAACAACTATCACATATATGATGAAAATGCACCAAAAATACTAGATTTAGAAAAAGCTGTAAAATATAATGGTAGAGTAAATGTTTTACAACCACCAAATCAAGATGTACATTTTAAAATGATAGAAAAAGTAAATATTGATAATAAAGCTACTGAATATAGAGAGGCATTACACGGTGAATTTGAAAATACAGTATTAAGTGACTTGTATTTTTCACAAAATAATATACAAATCATTCAAAATGGATTAAAAGCAGGAGTTTATGAAATGTCAAATCAAAGAATTACAATTCCAAATCAAAATATTGATAATTTAAAGATAATAATGAAAAGTATATTTTTACAATTCTGCAATCATAGTACAAATGTAACAAATGAAATATCAAGACTAAATAAATTAGTATTAGATGATTGTGTACCTAGAGTATATAATAATGCATTGTTCTATAATAAATACTTACAAGACGTAAGTTCAATTGCAAAACCATTAGACAGACAATTACATTATGATAGAGAATTCAAACAATTAGAATTGAAGCCGTTTATTTAGATTGCGATGAAATGAAATATTATAAATATATGTTGAAATATATATTTATGTGTGGTATTGTGTGTGGAATATATTTTAATATTTATAAAGTATTATTGGAAGGTTTATATCAATTACAAAATAGAGGATATGATTCAGCAGGTATAACTGTAGTTAGTGGATCTAAATTTGTTACATTTAAAAGAGCAACAACAGAAAAAGAATCAGCTATAGATTATCTAAAAAGAAATAATATTAATGGAACAATCGGATTAGCACATACAAGGTGGGCTACACACGGTGCTAAAACGGATTTGAATTCACATCCACATACATCAAATTGTGGAAAATTTGTTCTAGTTCACAATGGAATAATAGAAAATTTTAAATATTTAGAAAATTTTTTAATCGAGAATGGTTATGTAATGAAATCACAAACTGATACAGAAATAATAGTTAATTTAATTTCATTTTATTATTCAAAATATAATAATGTTGAAAAAGCATTAGAAATTATAATTAAAATAATGGAAGGCACTTGGGGTCTAGTGCTAATGTGTTTAGACTTTCCAAATAATCTATATATTACAAGATATGGGAGTCCTTTATTAATAGGATATGATAGTGAAAATGTAATTATAACAAGTGAACAGAGCGGTTTTTGTAATAAAATGAATAATTATTTTGTATTAAATAATAAGGATATATGTGTAGTAAAGAAAAACGATAAGGAATTAAGTATAGATACAAATGATAGTTATAAATTGAATAAAGCTTTTGATTTAAATTTTGAATTATCTCCTGATCCATACGAACATTGGATGTTAAAAGAAATATTTGATCAAGAAAAAAGTTCATTGAGTGCAATAAAACTAGGAAGTAGATTATTAGAAAACAATAAGGTGAGACTAGGTGGTCTGAGTGAAAAAATCAAAGAGCTAGAGAATATTGACAATTTGATTTTATTAGGATGTGGAACTTCTTATAATGCAGCATTATTTTCATCATTTTTTTTCAAAGATTTATGTAAATTTAATAGTGTTCAAGTTATTGATGGTGCTGATTTTTCTATGATAGATGTTCCAAAAAAAGGAAGAACTTGTTTAATATTATTATCTCAATCTGGTGAAACAAAAGATTTACATAGATGTATTCAAATAGCAAAAGAATATGAATTATTTACTATAGGAATTATTAATGTTGTTGATTCATTAATTGCAAGAGAAGTTGATTGTGGATGTTATTTACACGCAGGTAGAGAAGTATCAGTTGCATCTACAAAATCATTTACATCACAAGTAATTGTTTTAATATTGGTTTCTGTATGGTTTTCACAAACGTATTATCCACACGAAAATATATTAAAAAGAAAACAAATAATAAGTGATTTATTTAATTTGAATATAGATATTAAAAAAACTCTAAAAACACACGATAGAATTAAAGAATTAGTTTCTTTGTTTGATGGTAAGAATTCAACTTTTATATTAGGAAAAGGAAAAGGTGAATCAATAGCAAAAGAAGGTTCTCTAAAGATCAAAGAAGTTTCTTATATTCATGCAGAAGGTTATTCAACTAGTAGTTTGAAACACGGGCCATTTGCGTTATTAGAAAAAGATTTTCCTGTTGTTTTATTATCACCCTTTGATGAGTATTATTCAAAAACAGAAAACGCTTATGAAGAAATAAAATCTAGAGGTGCTAAAATAATAAAAATAATCAATGATGGATATCCAAGTGAATTTGACATATTAGTTCCAAAAAATAATACATTTTCTTTATTATTAATGATAATACCTTTACAATTATTAAGTTATGAATTAGCAATTAGAAAAAATATTAATCCAGATCAGCCTAAAAATTTAGCAAAGGTTGTTACTGTTGAATAATATTAATTACTTTATCGTAATATTCTTTAGATATTTCACATCCTTTAAATTTTCTTTTTAATTTTTTACTAGCTATAGCTGTTGTACCACCTCCTAAAAATGTATCTAACACAGTGTCATTCTCATTAGAATGTTTTTTAATTAAATCTTCAAATAATTCCAAACTCTTTTGTGTAGGATGAAACCTATTTTTTCCACCTTGTAATGGATACATATAAATACCATTATCATATTGACTATTGAATGTTGGTTTCTTATCTTTTATTGCAGTTAATGCAATTTCTCTACAATTAGTTAAATAATTTAGTTTGGAATTTAATGGCTGAGGATTGGTTTTTATCCACTCTATCATACGAATTTGTTTAAATTTGTGTTTTTCCAATAGATCTTTTAAAGCAGTTATTTTCCACAAATCAAAGAATATTATAATTGTGCCACCTTTTCTTAATTTTTTATAATATTCTTTTATAAATTCTTCAAGTACCTCTATAGTAAAATTACTATCCCAATCACCGTAATCAGTTTTTACACAATATTTTTTACCATATATAGAACCATATCTCATATAATTATCTTTCTTATCATCATTTTCAATATTATTTTTTTTTTTATATTTTTTCCATTCTTCTTCAGTTTTAACAAATTCAATATTATCTTCAATTTGTTTTTGTACATTATTAAAATGTGTATTCATTCCACTTTCTCTAGAAATTATATAAGGAGGATCAGTTAATATTAAATCAATTGAATTATTTTCTATAGTACCTAAATACTCTAACCCATCTTTGTTTTCAATATTAACTATTGTAGACATTTGTTATACTAAAAAAATATATAAATTATATTTAAATTCAATTTTTACAATTATTTTTTAAAAGTTATTATATATTTTCTTTAAATTTATTATTAACCAACTCTAAATGTTTATCTATTATTTTTTCTTCTGTATCTCGAAAATCCCAGAATCCTAAACTACAACAATCTACAGTATTATCTTCTATTTCTTTTAATTGTTTTTCAAAATTCTGTATTTCCTTTTCTATACTTTTATTATTTGATAAAATATTTTGATTCCATAAAACGTTTATAATGGTATTTAATTTTGTATATTCATTTAATAAAATTTGTTTTCGAATTAATAAGTAATTATTTGTATCATCTATAGTAGATATTACTTGATTGAATTCATTAAGTGAATAAATAAATATATCAGGGTTTAAAATTTCGTCAAATTCTACAGGTTTTACACCCAAAATATAATAGATTTTTTTATCTTTATCATACATTCTTTTTAATTTATTTAAAAGATTGTAATATGTTGGTTGTAAATTTTTTTTATTTAAAAGATATTCAAACACGTCATTAATTGTTACATTATTCATTTTAGAAGATTATAATATTTCCACAAATATTTTTATATAATAATTCAATTTTATTTTATTATTTTAAAAAAAAAATAAAATAAAATTATAAATTATACTATAAGAGATGGGATTAAATGAGTTGATTACAAATGAAGATCCTTACCATATACATAAATCTTTAGGTTTTTACGTTCTATTGCATTATTTTTATCAATTTTATTATTTTTTTAATTTTAACAAAATGGACTTAAGTCCTTTGAATTTAATACCACATATTGCTCTACATTTATCATCATTTGTATTCAAGGTTTTAAGTAGACGTTCATTATCTGCAGAAAGAACATCAATGTTTATTTGGGAGGAATTAAGATTGCATTCAATGATATTTTCTTATAGATCTTGTTTTTCAATTTTATTTCCAGAGTATGCACAATATATTGTATTTATAACTATGTTATTTGCAGATTTTGCTACTATATTATATGGTGTGGATGGTATAAGCACAGTAAGAGGAAATCATTCAAAAGAAACATCAAAATTATATAAAAAAATAAGTGCAGCTTTTTTTAGTAGTAGTCAAATGGGTGCAACAATAATTTGTGGAGGATTCTTTCAAAATAATTACTCGGATGTATTAACATTTTCTACTTTACCAGCAATTCAAACTTCTGCATTTGGTATGACATTAATTAGAAAAAATATAATAAATAAAACAATTTGGCAAGCCATTTACGTAATGGAATTGCTTTTAGTTTATTATATGTGGTATATGGTAAATAATAATTTAATAATAATTCCTTTAAACATAGGGTGTTATATGTTAAGGAAGAGAGGTGTGAATAAATATTGCTTATTTTTAACAATAACATTAATTGATTATTTATGGAGAAATACATTTTTTGTAGATAATTTATTTGAAAATATAGATTTTAACTATGAGATTTAACAGAATATTTTTTTTATATTGTCTAATTTTCTCATTGTTTTACTTTTTTCTATTAATTTTTCAGTAACAACAGAATTAGGTAAATTTTTTTTATAATCAAAATATATTTTATTGTATCTTGTTAATAATGAATTATTATTAGGATCCATATAAGGATGATTGCAATAATAATAAAATTCTTGAAATTTTTTGTGGTAAATAATTAATTCTTTGTTTAATTTTATTAATTCTAAAGTTAATTCATTAATCATAAAATCGAGTACTTTTGATTGTTCTTTTTTATATCGTGCGAGTTCATATTTTATTATGTCACTTTTTATTTTCTGCATTTTCAAAGTAATATCATAAATATATATCATAATGTAATAATGAGAAATTCTGGTATATTTACGAAGATTCCATAATTTGGCATATTCATCATTTTCATCTATACTTTGAAAATTGTATGTTATATTATAATATGTTATAGGACAATGAATATGATAGCCTTTTCTGCCACGATTCTTTAAACAGAATGATTTGCTAATTTTTGGTTTTATTTCATCATGAAGTTCTTTTGATCTTTTTTTTTCAAATTCCAGTTTATCATCTATTTTAAAAGATAGTTTTATAATTTCATCAAATCCTTCATATCCAGATAATTCACCAAATAAATCAATCATATATTTATCAATTCTCATAAGATCTGAATCACTAAAATTGGCTATAAAGTTTATTACACAATCTTCAAAATATGAAAACAATTCTTCTTCATACAATAATTTATTTCTTATAATTTTCCAAAACATCCAATTTCTTGAAGCAAACTCCATAGATGATGTATCTTGTATTTCTGTTTCATATAATAACATTATCTTAATTGTTTTGTAATTTTATATTTCCTTATATTTTTGAATATAAATTTTCAATTTTTTTAAAAATTGATTTTAAAAAAATAAATTTAATTTCTATTAAAATAACACATTATAATATATGAACTCCACGCCTTTAGAAATTATTGATCCAAAAAACTTTGATAAATTAGATGATGTACAAAAAAAATTAATTTGTGAATATGATGCTTTAGATTTAATTTTATTGGAAAACTCAAATGAAATTTTAAGAGTATTTATGCAAGGTTTGAACGATTATGAAAACAATAATTTGGAAAATTTACTCAAAGAAATAAGTAAAGAAAATGAAAATTCAATATTTCTAAGATCAGATACAGTCGATATTTATGAATCATCAAAAAGAGATAGAAATACTGGCAAAAAAATATGGCAAGTTTCAAAAGATAAAGAGAACAAAGATACGTTGAAATCTTATTTATCCGATGCTATGGAAAGAATCAAAAATTCAAACGTAAATAACAATACTATTATTTATACAGTAGTTGGTTTAAATTTAACTTTAGGTGGTCATTATGGTGCAATTGTATGTGATTTAAAACAACGTAAAGTTTATGTTTTTGATTCAATGTCTGGAGATTTTGGTCATGATGAAATGAAATCCTCAACCGAAGGATGTTTTACATATATTGCTCAATATTTATTCGATAATAAAGACTTATTAAAATTATTGAAAGAAAAAAGCAATTCAGAAGAAGATATATCTTTTAATTATCAGCCTGTTTACATTTCATATATTTTGCAACCAACTGGAGGTTTTACTGAAATATTGTCACCTGATTTAGAATTTATGGAAGATGAATACGAACAAATGGAAATAAATATACAGCATACTGAATCACAAAATCATTTTTGTTATATATGGAGTTGTTTGTTTTGTCATATATATTTGCGAGGTAAAATAGAATTATTCAACAAATTTTTAGAAGATTGCAAAGGAAATAGTGATAAAATGATGATTGAAAATGAAGATAGAATTATTCCACTTGTAATAATAAAGAAATATATATTAGGTTTTGTTAATTTGTTGGAAAAAAATTTACCAAAAACAGACAAGTTATTTTACAAAAAATACAAAAAATTCTTCTATAAACATTTTCCTAGGATTTGGTCAAATCACGAAGATATTCAAACACTGAATTTTAAATTATATAAAATTAATTATGATAATAGTGATAATATATTTACTTGTTTAAATAATGTTTTAGATGTTAGTAATTCATTAACAAAAATAAAAAAAACTAAATCAAAAGAAATGAGAAGAGAATTAAAATGCCTAAGTAAAGAAGATTTTTATAATATATCACCTACTAGAATATCTAATTCAAAAAGTCAATCGAAAAGTAAATCATTTAGTAAATCTTTGAGTGTAAAATCACTACCGCATAAAATATCAAATTCCAAGTCAAAAAAAAATAATATAAAAATTAGTAAGAGTTATTCAAGAAAATATAGATCTATTTAAATTAGTCAATATTATTATTAATAAAATATATTATTATATATATTTTATATGAAATCTAGTTTTAAATCACAAAACCTACATTCAGAAAGATTGAAGGAATCAACAAGAATTATTGAAAAATATCCCGAGAGAGTACCTATTATATGTGAAAAATTGAAAAATAGTAGAGATAATTTACCAAATATAGACAAAACTAAGTATTTAGTTCCAAAAGAATTGACAATTGGACAATTTATTTTTGTAATTAGAAAAAGAATTCATTTAGCTCCTGAAACAGCATTGTTTGTTTTTGTAAATGGTAATATACCATCCTCAAATTCTATATTAGATGATGTTTATGATTTAAATAAAGAAAGTGATGGTTTTTTATATATTTCCTATTCTAGTGAAAATACATTTGGTTTTTAAATAATACGTATATATATATGGAATTTAACAAAAATTCAGATGAAATTAATATATTAAAAAATAATTTGAAAATATTAAAAAATAATTTGAAAAATATTTTAGTTAAATTTAAAAAATTGGATTTTAATAATGAAAAACAAGTTAATGAATTCTTAAAATATTTAATCGAAGTAATGGATTATGTAATATCAATTTTTAAAGAAATAAAAAATAAAAAAAATAAAGGTGGTACTTGTATAAAATGTAATAATTTCAAAGGTGGTGTTAGTCCTGCAGATAGAAGTATAAGTGATCAACAACAAAGTCGATGTTTTATTTGTACAGGAGAACCCTATGAACGCACTAGAAGTCTATCACGTCAGCAACTTCAAGAGCTTGGACCATTAATTGGTCACGAAGAATCGGAAGGTTGTCAACAAGTGGCTCATGTAGAATGTTGGAGACAATTTTTTAATTCCCCTATTCGACATGTATGTCCTAATTGTGGAAAAAATTTAGATTTTCAAGAAGATGAAAATGGAGTTAGAATTGTAGTACCGGAGGATGAAGAAGATGATGATGATGACGATAATGATGATTTTGATGATCAACTAAATAATTTTATTGATAATAATAGACGTGTAGATAACGATGATATAATTTATAAATCTTTAAGGTATTTAAATTTATACATATTTTTATGTGCATTTAAAGAACCTTCAATAACAAGAAATCCATTTAATTTATTAATATTGTTTTTTTGCGCAAATTTTTTTTTGGGAATAATAAATAAATATTATCGTAGAAATCCTCATCCTTCACCAGGATTAGTTGCTTTAGGTTATATAACTATTCCTTTTATTTTTTTGATAGAAGTATTCGCGATAATGAATACTATTAATAGATTAAGTGGAAACAATTATCGTTATAGTATCCTTAATATTATTGAAATAATATACGAAAAATTAAATAGAGATGGAATTGAAAATCCAGATTTTAATTTACTTAGAGAAGAAATTTTAAATTATGATGTTAATAATGCCTTGGATATTGCAAATATATACGGAGGTAATAAAAAATCAAAGAAAAAAAAAATAAAAATGAATAAAACAAAAAAAAACAGATATTTTAATTCGTTAAATCCATTACTCGAGACAAATTACTTAAAAATGCTTAGTTACAAAAAACAAAAAGGTAGTGGTACTATATACTCTAGATTCCGAAATTCAAGTGTTCAACCCGAACAAAATTATGTATATAGTGATCATAATAATACACAAGTAGTTCCACTAGACTTTGTAACACCTCATCAATATAGTAAATTTAGATGTATTTGGAAAAGGGGAACACCAAAAGATGAATTTATGGAAAATGATCCTGACGGTAATCGTGTACACGATTGGATAATTGTCATATTTAATCCAATTGATAGAAATGAAAGTGATTGGCTGTTTGCTGGTACAACAGATGAAACCGTACTTGATGATGTTGAATATGAAATACGACACTATAGATCTCTATTACTACCATCATTTTTTGAAAATGTATGGGATTATATTAGTGAAAAGTTTTTATCCACCTATGATATCAGATTAAAAATATATGAACTTTTAGCAATTAAATATTATATACGATATAATCCAATTCAAGAAGCACGTGCTGAAATAATCCGTCATGCAGAACCAGCATATATTGCCAATGGAGGAAAAAAAAATAAAAACAAAACAAAAAAACGTTAAGGAGAAGGAGGACCTGAAAGATAACAAGCATACATTTCTGGATATTTCAATTTTTCTACTGCTACCTTTTTTGCAGATTTAAATTTAAAATATTGATACAAACAAGTAAACAACATATACTTTTATATATAAGTTTGTCTTTATTAATATAAAATAAATATATTAATAAAAAAGTACACAAGTGCGGGCTCGAACCGCAGACCTTCGGCTCATAAGACCGATGCTCTAACCAACTGAGCTACATGTGCTTTCACACATTAAGTGTGTTACAAAAATTCATATATTCATATGTCCCACCCCCCATATGTAATTGTTGAAGCTTTCCTAACGATTAGATGACTTTTTCACCTAAATCATAAACAATTTTTTTTAGCTTCATTCCACATCTAACAGTTTAAAGACTTGTTGATAAGGTCTATTGCATCGAGAGGGGTTCGAACCCTCGCCTCCGTAGAGAAAAGATCTT
>CEQL01149159.1_pt1 | contig 11957 bp, 7 predicted proteins | sample 356281 | NCBI WGS metagenome assembly CEQL01 (sample SAMEA2621203, study PRJEB7988) | marine metagenome | biome: marine biome (ENVO:00000447); feature: surface water layer (ENVO:00002042); material: "saline water (ENVO:00002010), including plankton (ENVO:xxxxxxxx)" | depth 5 m
TTTTAAATACAAAGTAGTTGTTTTTGAACGATATTTCCTTCTCTTCGTAACTCATGTTTAATGCTGTTCCATAATCTGATTTCTTTGAAGGATTTACTCTCACCTCTCTAGACATTTCGTCAAATAGATCCTTGAAGGATCCCACTCCAGATGTTAATCCGATATCCTTTGCTTCTTTTTCGCTAACTGGGACAAGTGAGTAATTTTCCATGACGCGAACAAGATAATCAAAGTTGACAAGATACTCTGGAAAGTATTGATTGATGGTCTCTTGGTATACGTCAATACAATACCCCAAACTAGAATCATCATCTAGAAATTTGTCCTTTTCATAAAGTTTCTTCACTCCCCAGATCTTCCTATTGTTCTTATGAAGTTGAACTTCCTCACCCTTTTTCTTCTTCTCGAGCATGTCAAATATTGTTTTTCCATTATAACAAGCACCAATAAAGTAACCCCCGACCGCTGTGCACTCAGATATATTTCTAATGAATCTGTGCAACATGTGTTCATCTTTGAAGAAGTAATGTAGAGCGAACTGACATGAAGTTACATTGAATCCATCTTCACCCACACCATGATACTTCTCAACCGCCTTTCCTAGTTTTTTGTTCTTGGGAATGTTTCCAAATATTGCGCTTGTTATCTGTTTCTCTTTTTCTGTTTTTATAGCTTGACCAGAACGAATATTGTATGCTGTATTACCTGTTACAAATAGTGCACCTGGTGCGCTAGTATTCTCGCGCCTCTCCTCAATGTATCTGGCACATGCACCGTCTAATCTATTTTCAATATTATCTGGGGATAAATCAATACCAAATACAAACTTTAACTTTGAGTCTACCCACTTTGACAAGTCTCCTGCCTTACCACATGCAACATCAATAAGAATATCTCCGGGTTTTGAAACACCTGTTATGAGTCTGTATTTCACAAATCTATTGTGAAAATTGCGAAGTGATCTAGTATAACTTCTCTTCGTTACTTTATCGTAATATACATCATCGTCTCGTGTAGGTAGTGGAATATCTCTTCCCGTGGTGATCATAGCCTCAGTTATAGGATTGTGTATAGAGTGCCAGTTGTTGTTAGCCACATGATACGAGTTTCCAAAATTATTTAAACCTCTTCTCAACTCAGTCGTTTTGTCATACCTCACACGTAAAGGAACCCATTTATAGTCTTTTTCATTAGTAAGTTCATATCGAAACTCTACAATTGAATTGTCTTCAATTACCTCGTTTTCCTCAGTATACATTTGAGGAACATTATCGCTATCTGGAAGTAGTTTTAAATGGCATATTCCAGCATCTTTATCATAAGGATCGGTTGGTATGAATTGCATAGGCCTATACCCTTTTTCGACATCTTTTTTGTCTTCCTTTCCACTGAATATGTTATCATCTATAACGTCTTGAAATGGATTAATAAACCCATGTTGTTCTTCGTCAAAACCAACTCTGAGAACAACTACTTTGTAGTTTGTGTATTGTGCAATGGATGCATTGTTGTCACCTGTCTCGAATACAGTCTTTACGATTTCTTTTCCATCGTCACTCTTCTTGGTTGTTACCATAAAATCAATTGTGTTAAACTCAGAGGGTTTCCATTTAAAGGAGTATTTCCAAGTTATTTTTTTGAGAGGTCCTACTTCACTGTCTGTAAGTGGATCTCCTCCAACACCTATTTCGCCTGGAGTGAATATTAAACCATCGGTATTGTATTCAAACAATCCATCTTCAATCCTGTTCAAAATGGTAGAACAACCAGTAAATATACTCTTTTGTGCATTGCCAGCGTAAAACGTTTTTGCGTTAACTCTTAACGGAGACTTTGATTTTTCTTGAGTTACCGACAGAACGTTCATAGACTTTATAACAGTATTAAGTTCGACAAGTCTGGATCTTCGTTTTAATTCATCCTTTTCAGAAGAGTCGGGTTTGTTGAATCTATATCTTCTTATATCTTCTTTATTTAATATGTAAATGTCAAATGCCGCAAATAAGTTAATAAATTTACCTGTTTTATCATGTGAAATTAGCTCACCGTCAAGCAATGTATTGAATATTTGATCGTTATTTGTCTTTGATCCGGTGAAGATAAACTTCATGTTTGTGTTTAATAAATATATATGTCCGTTTTTAGAAATAAACATAATACGTCTTTCACCATCTGCTTTATCAGTGACAGTATAGTTGTCTCTTATATTCGGAACTTGCATAGTATCTTCATGTTTTTCCACTATGTTTTTTATTTGAAGAGTGTAAGAAGACGGACCAATGAATTCATTTGGAAACAGTCTAGTGTTTTCATGTTTTGATTTAATAAGCTTCAAATATTCTTGTGTGATACGGTGTCTTTCACTAATTGATATGGGATAATTTGATTCTTGTATTCCCATCATAACAAACTTTATACATTTTCTTACTTTTGACACTAATGACTCCAATGTAGTGGTATTCGTGTCAGGTCCGAGTTTTTCATTATTTATCTCAATTTCAACTTCATATTGTTCCTTGTTTAAGAACACCCCAGATTCACTAGTGCTATAGTTTCGCTCAAAGTCCTTACCATTTCTTCTAGATGATTTTACAATACTTAAGTCCATCTTAACAGGATATTCGTCGTGTTGAAACGTGATGCGATTAATATATCTGTATGTCTTCTTGTTCTTATTCCAGTTCTCAACAATGCTCTTCACAATACCATGACGATTTACAATATTGAAATACTCTTCTGTATCTAGTGTGGATCTAAAATTAAAGTCTTTAAAATCAACGTATCCAAGCCTATCTCCCGAAGACGATACGTATTTATCTTTTTTGTAAATACTAACACTTCCTCTGTATGTATCAGATTCGATTAGTTTCAAAAGATCGTTGTTTTTACAATACTCTTGAATAGCAACAATACCTTTTATCTCAACACGAATGTTAGAAAGTGAGTATCCTTTTCTTTCTGGATCTAAATATTCACTCTGCATCTTCAAAAGATAATCACCCTCTGTGACGGTGGTAGTAAATCCTAAACTGTATAATCTTTTTACAATATTATCAAAATCAGTCCGTTGTATTCTTTCCGACCCAGGGAGGGTTCCAAACCTTATCTCCATTTCCGTATTTTTCATAACACTTTCTTTTATGTATGGCTTTGATTCCCAATACAGCTTGCACTGTGATAGAAAGTCCTTCTGAGATTTAGAGTTCGACTCTTTCATCTGTTGAGGAGATAACACAGTGGTAGATTCATGCCTCTTACTATGTTTTTTATTGAATTTAGTGGTCATATATATACTATACCTCTATTTTTATATGAGTTTAAAACTCTTTTGGTCCGTTGATCAATTTTAAATATAAACCAACTAAATAGTGGCTACTATTTTTTCATAAATGTCTTTTTTCGTGTATTTCTTATCCGTGTCTAGACTTGCACCCACCCGTTTAGCTATATCCTTTAGTTCCTGTAGTTTATAGGAGGACATGGCTTTTAGTGGAGAGTTTATGGATTCGCATTCAAAATAGTTGTCGACAATATATTGTTTGTCTTCATTTGTAGATAACATCTTTACAGAATAATGGAGTTTGGGGGTTTCATATGCATAAACTATGTAAAAAATGTCCTCTTCGGGATTACAGAAGAACTTTGTATATTTTCTATTTTCCACCAGGATGACATTAATGTTCGAAACAATGCAGAGGGAAATGAATGTTTTTTTGCTTATTGCTTTGCTACTTACCAAATCATCTTCAACCGTATCTTTAACATTTCTTATTCTGAAAGGGGTCAAATACTTTTTGTTTTGTCTTAAAACATCTATACACTTAATCTTTGTTTCCTTCTCAAAAGAAAACTTACTCGTCTCTGACATCTGGTAATGATCAAAGCTATTTTTCAAAATATAGTAAATCCAGAAAAGACTATCTTTCTCAGTAGGAAAAAATAGCGAGTCGTCCTGTTTAAGAACTACATTGGGTTTCTTGTTTTTTTCCATTTCTTTTTCTTTTCCCATTTCTTTATTGCCATATCCAGTTGATGTATCAATTGGGTCTTTGTATACATTAGACTTTGAGTAGAGGATCGTTCCTATTTTTTTAAGGCCTCTGTGATTCAACATATAATGATCTAGTTTACATAGCAAATCATTATACGAATCGGGTTTCTGTTTTGTTGAATTATGCATTTATCGATGTCGATAGGTTACTATCTATCATCTCTTTATTATCTTTTATAACATAATTGTTATTGGTGTTCTGCTGTTGCTCTATCATAACAAGCTCATTTTCTTGCTTGCTTACAAAATCCAGATATTGTATCATTTCATTCAGTGTAGAATCTTCTACATCTGTCATGTTGATATGAATACCGTATTTATTTTCATTAATCAAATCCTTGTTACTATTGTAAAAAATACGAAGGACTTCCACCTGATTTATTTTTGGAAGATTTTCTAGCTTATCGCATATGTTCTGTAGTTGTTCGGGAGTATAGCTGTTAGTTTCAGATTTCTTGTCTTGCACAGATTCATTATTGCTCATCATGAAATTACTAGTTATATACAGTATCTTCAGACCTTTATTTAAATAATAATAATTTAACTAGATTATTTCTTCTTCTTAAGTTCTGCGATAATAGAAATATATCTCTCATTTAGCTCGAAACGCTTACCAATAACTGTAACAGTAATTACATCGCCTTCTTTTATATCATTAAACTCATCCATATCATAAAACTGATCTCTTGCTATAAATACGACAATTGGTGACGGCGACTCTTTACTTTCTGCACGAATACCGGCTTTCGTGATATTCGTAACTCTACACTGAATATTCATACCTTCTACTGGACTGCACAAATCGCAATTAACAACAACCTGAAAGTTAATCATATCGCCGTATACTCTTCCAGCAGAATATGACAATACCCTCGTAGACCCTTCCTTTACATATCCTTCTACGGAACACTTTCCCTCGTAGTGACTCTGAATAAAAGATTCAAATGTTTTCATAAGATTTTTACCTACATTCACCATTGGGAGAGTTATTTGACGAGTTATTATTGCGTTGTTGAAAAGACTCTCGTCGAGTCTTTGAACCTTCTTCTTCGTTTTCTTTGTTTTCTGTCCAGCTGCAGTTGGTGCATCCATTGTAGATAGTATATTATACTATATACACTTTTTATATAGTATAAATCAATTTTTATTTATGTCTTATGGTTATTGACTGCATCTATTTTTAATTAACTCATTGTTTACCTTATTCACCGTATCTGTTGTTGAAGTTATGTAAAGTCCTGGGAAAACTCCATGGATAACTGCTTTCCACGCTCCAACGAAGAAACACTTAAAAAAGAAAAAAGAGAGATACATATGCTCTAGATACGTCATACAAACCTTCTTAGGATGGTCTGTAAACATATATGAAAATAAACTTGGATGTATAGATACTAAGTTAAAAAACTTAATCATAATAGAAATATAACTTAAAGAGACAAAATAATCCCTAAAGTATTAAACAACCTTTAACACAGTATTCAACATATTCTGCTCTTCAAAATCAAAGAACCATCTCTTATTGTTGACTCCGATTGCATTATAGTATCTGCATAAAAACTCTACAAAAACACATATCTCAGGTGTTAAAAATACGCCGGAAGATGTTGAGGCACTTCTTCCGTTGTATTTCAGCTTATTAACAGTCTCTTCTAAAACAGGCTTGTCTGATATATTCATAGCCAGTCTTATAACATCCTTCAAGACATCTAACTTAATATTCTTTTTCTTCTCATGACATCTGGAACCCTGACTACGTTTATTTGTATTGTCTTTTAACTTGAACGTTACCTCCCCAAAGTTCTTGCCTATTCCTATATATCCAAACAAATCTGCTATTTGATTGGGTTTTACCTCGTCGACAATCTGACTTATGCTGTCCTGTAAATCGTTTACGTCTTCTGGTGAACCTATTTTCCAATCTTCTCCTTCATATTTTGTAAATATTACCCTTTCGGTAGTGGTGACATAAAAGATAATTGCGTTCATGCTTTGTCCTATAGAGTTTGTTATGGTCATTGTCTTTTTATCAAAGTATTTTTCAATGCTAGTAGATAAATGTTTATTTTCAGTGACGTCCTGTTGCTTGACATCTTCAATATGTTTGAATAACTGGATTTTTTCTCTAGTTATTAGACCATCTACTAAGTGTTCTACTAAGAACATCTTCAATATTTCAGCAGATGGCAGAAAATTTAGTGTATTATCACTTATCATTCCGGTATTTCTAAGCCGCTGCATAGCCGAACCAAAATATTTATAAGTGTTTTTCTCTCCTCTTGTTATGTCTGGATTGGTAGTGTTAAATACCTCCAAAGCCGTGTTATATTTCTCAGAAATATTACTGGCAATAGAGATAATATTTTCATCGCTTCTTTCTACACTTACTTCCTTCTTTAAATCAAATGACACTTCTTTCTCAAGGTTAGATTGAGCATTCGTTAATACACTAGAAACAGCTTCCTCTGCTTTTTCTGAAACTTCCCTTTTCATACTGAAATCTTTGTGTTTTATTTGTAAGTTTATTTCAGGTGGTTTGTATGGTATGGGGGTTGTTCTCTCGTAAAAAGATATCTTAGAATCAAGCAACTCAATAGGCTGAAATAAATAATAGTCTCCCACATTGGCGAGTTTTCCAGTTCTTCCATACATATCTTTCAAATATTCTGTATCAGAGTCAATCATTTGTGTAAGAGCACTATACACTTGAGACTTTGGATATGGCTGTGGGAAGTTAATCTCCGATAAGAAATCATCCTTTGTGTAGAAGAACTTATCTTTGAACATAGAGTTTACTTTTTGAATAATCTTATCGTTATTCATGAGTATAAACTTTTCGTCGTAGGAACTGTTATCAAGGGGCTTTTCATAATTTTCTAAGCCTTCCACATCTTTGGTATTTTGACACTTGTATTCTCCATCTTTCATGAAATCTGTGAGCTGTGTAAATGATTTATCCCCTATTTCAAACTTTTCAATGACTTTTCCATCGGAAAGAATCTGTTTCACTGACTGGCCCATGCTCTCCATCGAGAAGTTCACTTGGTCATGATTCAAAAAACAATCCACAGATATCTCTTTTAATACACGCGTGACATTACCAATGTTAATTGCTTTAGACTCTGCACTTCTGTATATAGAAACATCAACAGACTCTTGTGTTCTATCATCCATAACAGTTCCATACATGAATATTTGAACGTTTCTTTCTGAAAATGGTAATGCCTTGTGACTATTATTTCTAACTGCACGACCAATAATTTGCTCTATTCTGCTCATATTATACCACGGTTCCAATATGTGAACTTGACGTATAAACTTTAAGTCAACGCCTTCCGATCCTGCCATAGAAACTAGGATAACCTTTACATTTTCACCGTCTTTGTTGTCTTTCCTTGTGGCTACAATTATTTCGTTGATACTATTTTTAGATATACGTTTATCACCAGTAATCATGATGTATTTGGCAGGCGATTTTACATCAGACGATGCTGTTATAGGTTCGAGAGTTTTATAATCCACGGGGGTCTGAGGGGAGTTTTTGAAAAGAGAATCTGATTTTGATCCATATTTTTTAATTCCCATTTCCTCTAACATAAGTGCTGCAGGAATCAATCCCCCGTCTAGATACTGTGAATAAATAAGTATGACCCCTTTTGATTTTTTTATAGAATCAGATATATTTTTTAATTTACTGCTGTAATTTCCAATCTTTGACGGATGAAAAAAGTTAGCATGTTCACCACTCTGAATCCAGGGTTTATATTCAAAATCACCCTTTTTGTGAAGCGTATCAGACCTCTCGTCGACATAGTTCATGGTGGATTTAAGGCCTCTTGATCCAATACTTTCTTTTATATCTTCTGTGTTTTTTGGAAAACTTATGATAAGAGATTGCACTGGCTCTTGTAGTTTTGTATAACTTACTTTTTTATTTGTTGATAAGTTTTCCAAATCATCCTCTTGTGGAGCGGTTTCAGTGCTTTCTGTATCATTATTTATATTTCTCATAAACTCCTGGTATATAGAGTTTTGGTAACTACCAATATCCAAAAGATATAAATTAGTTTTTGTAATAGTGTCCACACTGTTTTCTATAACCTTGTTTCCAAGTATATTTTTTTGAGGAGTGGGTATTTCTTCAAATGTTCTGTCTTTCTCAAATATATCAGGATATATTCTGTATGGAAATACATAAGGGTTTTCACCTCTCACAAATGAAAAATATCCAGTTGACTTCCTCGAAAGTAGTTCGCGACCGTCTTCTTCATTGGGAGAACTTGCAGTTTTAAAACTTCCATCTCTATCAAAGACATCCGAGTTTCGAATCAGTCCTCGTTTATCATTCATGTTCATCAAATTAACTAACCAAACTATCTCTTTGTGACTATTAAACATAGGAGTTCCGGATAAAAACAACAGTTTCAATGTTGATGTGTTTTTTACTAAATACGTAATCTGATTAGCGACTCTCTTATTCTCACTGTCTTCAGTATTTCTTATGTTGTGAACCTCATCAATACAAATAAGCCGGCCATCAAACTCAAGTCTTAAATTTCTTTTCATTCTCAATATTTGTTCTTCAACCGAAAGAGTTTTAAAGTTAATATTGGACGATTGTTTTTTCTGAATGAAGTTTGCAAACTCTCTATAACCCATAAACTGGTATGACTCGTTTATAAGCCTATTAATCTGTGTAACTACCATACCCCTATCTAGATTTTTTGTGTTTGTTGGGTTTATCTCGTCTATTAACTTATTTCCAATACATGACGTTATTTTCCAATAGCCGTTTACCTTTTCTAGAGCATCTTCGTTAAAAAGTTGTAGTCTAAAATTATCTTGAACATTAGGAGAGGCAACAACAATTATTTTCTTAGGATTATTGGTTTGCTTTATATAATCACGGTGTTCTTCACATACACCAATAGCAGAACATGTCTTACCTGTTCCAAGCCCATGAAATAAAAATAAACTATTGTAAGGTGTTTTTGACGAGAGAAAGTTTTTCACAAACATCTGGTGTGGGTAAGGAGAAGACTCCAAATTAGATAAAATATTAGCACGTTCTTCAACATCGTATATGTCTCCGTCATACATAGTATCGCGAAACTCTCTTTTTTCCGCTATTTTGAGTGAGAAATTAGGGTCGTTCATTGTAGGGTAAAGATCTGGATAATCATCTCCTATTTTCTTTCTTTCTGTGACCTCTTTCTTCAGTAGAAACTTGTTGCATTTGTGTGAAGACTCGTATGTAGTAGACTGAAAATCACAATCTTTCATTTCTTCATAGTCCATCTCGTTTTCATTTGTTACTGGTTCTGTCATACTAGTATATACTACGAATAAAAACTATTCTCTTTTAACATTTTATTAATACTGTTTATTATCCTTTTTTTCTCTAAATTATAAGGTCTTATGTATGTTAAACAACGGTCTATAGTCATCCATTCCATTTTACTTACTTCTGATTCTTGAAACCCTGACGTAGAATTGCAAGTTTCTGTATAAGCTATGTAAAACTTGTGTTTGTAGGCTTTAAAGTTGGATCCTATAAAATATTCCTCGTATGGAACAATATTTTCAATAATTTGTATGTCTTGTTTTTGGAAACCCGTTTCCTCTTCAAACTCACGTATAGCACATTCCATATCGTTTTCCCGATAATTCCTTCGGCCCTTTGGGAACTCCCATTCTTGTTCAGACCAGTTTGTTTTACTATTTTTTACTAGAGTCTCAAGATTAACAATACTACCATTTACGGTGATCCCATTTTTCAATGTTTCAAACTTTTTAGAAGAAGAGACTTCCTCGGATTTGTATAAGGGGGTTGAAACATTCCCCCAGAGTTCTTTCCATAAAAAATCAAAGTTGTTTTTTAACAAGCGCTGTTTTTCCACAACAGACATTTCATCAATGCATTTTTGTATCTGAAATACATTGTTAATTGTATACTTTCCACGAATAAAATCAATATATCCAAAGGAATCTTTTCTACGTATCATTAAATATTCTATATTAGCATCGTTTATGCGGAATAATATTATTCCATAACTAGTTATCGGAAGCTTACACTGATAAAAAAGATGCCCTATCTTCCCACAGTTACTGCATGTAGATATAGATCCATGAAAGGATTGTGGTTGACTTATGTTCACGTATTCTTGTGTTAATATACTCATCATATCTGGTGTTTCCATATTGGCTGGCCTTATATGACAAATAGAATTATGTTTAAACAGTAATCTTAAAATATCATCCTTCTTATATAATGAAATGGAAAATACACAAATTAGATTCAAAAATATGGGGCCCACACTATTGGTTTTTTCTTCACACAGCGGCGATTACTTACCCAGTTACTCCGAACAAGGTTGTGAAAAAAAAGTTTTATGAGTTCATACACAACTTTCCTCTTTTTATACCAGACACAATGATATCAGCGTCATTCGGTGATTTTCTTGAAAAATATCCAGTGTCTCCATATTTAGGATGTCGTGATGATCTCGTAAAGTGGACGTTTTTTATTCATAATAAAATAAACAAAAAACTAGAGAAAAAACAGCTTACTCTAACTGAGTTTTACACAAATTATTACAAGCAATACGAGACTGTTCCAGAAAAACAGAGAAACTTTATTAAAAACAAGAAGAAGATTGTATTTGCATCTATCGTGATATTAGTATGTATCATGATATTTGTGTTTTATAAAAAATAATGTTTCCATTATGTAAGAATGAAAGGTGGAAAAGTTTTAGATTCTGGAGGATATGGATGTGTGTTCTATCCAGACCTTACATGTAAACGCAATCCAAAAAACTACAAAAAAACAAAGAAAAATAGGAAATATGTTTCGAAACTCATGATGGCAGACTATGCCACATCCGAGTTTAAACTTATTCAAAAGTTTCATAAAAAACTTCAAGCTATACCTGACTATCAAAAATACTATCTCACAAGCGATATATTTTTATGCAGCGTTAAACAATTGTCATCTTCTGACAAGCACAGATATACAAGAAAATGTCATGCATTCAAAAACAAAGATATAACAAAGAAAAACATTAATGATAACATATCACGTTTAAAGGCAATACAAATGCCATATGCAGAAGCCACTCTCCATGATCACATAACAAAAAATATAAATAACGGGAGTGTGACATCTAAAACATTCGAAGATTTACATGACTTACTAGAGAATGGAGTTATTCAAATGAAATCGGTTAACATTTATCACCAAGATTTAAAATCTACCAACGTGATGATTCAAGATGGGTATCCAAAAATTATTGACTGGGGTCTTAGTTTCATACAAACGAGAAAGACGATACACGCAGAAGCAAGACATAGACCATTTTCGTTCAATCTTCCTTATTCGTGCATTCTTTTTATTCCAGGAGTGAAACAGTTCTACACCGAGATTCTAAAAAAACACAATCTCAAGAATCCATCTAAAGAAACACTTGTTCATGTAGTTCCTCATTTAATCTCTTACATGCTAACCATTAGCACTGGTCATTTTGAAGTCATAAAATATTTACTAAACAAAATTAGATGTCCGATAGAGGCAGTTATTCCTCCCGAAATAGTAACTTACCTTGTAAATATACTACATAAATATACGAGTGGCACGTCATTTAACGATAAAGACTATTATAATAATGTGTATCTCCATAATATGGATCTTTGGGGAATGTCGATGACGCTTTCCACGTTTCTAGAACTTTTCCATGAGAGTAGATCGAAACTAAACGAAACTGAACAAACTGCTATGAAAACGATAAAAGATACATTTTTATATGTCATTTCTTGCGATGTTGAAAAGATAGAAGAATCAAAACTAAAATCTGCGTTTTCTTCTTTATCCAGACTCTATGGGTCAGAGAGTGGTTCTTTCATAACCAGA
>CEQL01144824.1_pt1 | contig 11950 bp, 8 predicted proteins | sample 356281 | NCBI WGS metagenome assembly CEQL01 (sample SAMEA2621203, study PRJEB7988) | marine metagenome | biome: marine biome (ENVO:00000447); feature: surface water layer (ENVO:00002042); material: "saline water (ENVO:00002010), including plankton (ENVO:xxxxxxxx)" | depth 5 m
GATGGTTGATCTTTTCCTTTAAAAATTAAATCGCAAGCAGTTTTAAAAGCAATAGATTTATCAAAGTTAGTAGACATCTTTTCATAGGTTGGATCACTTTTATTTTGATCATCTACAATTTTTGCCATTTTCTTTAATATCTCTAAAACCTGTAAAGTGGTACATATATTATGATGAAGCCAATTTGCAATGTGTTGTGATGATATTCTTAAAGTGGCTCTATCCTCCATTAAACCAATATTATTAATATCCGGTACTTTTGAGCAGCCTATACCACTATTTATCCATCTTACAACATAACCTAAAATTCCTTGACAATTATTTTCTAACTCATTTCTTATTTCGTCCACATTCCACTTTGGATTTGAAATAATAGGGATCGACAACAATCTATCTAAATCAAATTTAATTTTTTTTTCAATTTTTTTATGTATATTGAACACATTGATTTTATGGTAATGCATTGCATGAAGAGTTGCTGCAGTTGGTGAAGGTGTCCAGGCACAATTTGCACCTGAGGTTGGATGATTGATTTTTTGGTTTAGCATGTCCTGCATTTTGTCAGGTGCTGCCCACATTCCTTTTCCAATTTGAGCTTTACCTGAAAAACCACATTCTAATCCAATTTTTACATTGTTATTCTCGTATGCTGTTATCCAATCTGAATTTTTCATATCACCTTTTCTCATCATGGGACCTGCCTCCATAGAAGTATGCATTTCATCTCCCGTTCTATCTAGAAATCCTGTATTTATAAAAACGACTCTTTTTTTAACTTTCTTGATACATTGTTTAAGATTTGAACTAGTTCGTCTTTCCTCATCCATTATTCCAATTTTTATAGTATTTCTTTTTAAATTTAATACTTCTTCGACTTTAGAAAATATTTCATCAGTAAAGGCCACTTCCTCTGGACCATGCATTTTAGGTTTAACTATGTAAATAGAACCTGTTCTAGAATTTTTTTTTCTATTTAGATCGTGAAGGCAAGCTGCTGAAGTTATAAATGCATCTAAAATTCCTTCTGGTATTTGAGATTTATCTGAAAAAAGTATTGCTGGAGTTTTCATTAAATGTCCCACATTTCTGTTTAATAGTAAAGCTCTTCCGTGTAGCTTAAGACTTTTTCCGTTTGACGAAATATAATTTCTATCAGAATTTAAAAATCTTTCATATTTTTTTCCTAATTTCTCAAATTTTACTTTCAAATCTCCTTTCATCAATCCTAACCAATTTCTGTAGCCCAAAACTTTATCTTCAGCATCAACTGCTGCTACACTGTCCTCATGGTCTATAATTGTAGATACCGCAGATTCTATTACTAAATCACTAAGACCTATAGGATCATTATTGGCACTAAAAGCATAAGGATTTATAATTAATTCAACATGAAGTCTGTTATTTACTAAAAGTACACCTTTTAATTTTTTTTTATCCGATCTATAACCTTTATATTGCTTTGGGTATTTAAGCTTTATATTTTTACTGTCTATTTTTAAGAAAAGTTTATGTCCAATTATTTTAAGATAATTAACTTTTTTCCAAGAACCATTTCTTAGTGGAAATGTTTCATCAAGGAAATCTCTGCAGTATCTAATTACTTTTCCACCTCTTACAGGGTTATACCTATTATCCAATTTTTCAGAACCAATAGCATCTGTTCCATAAAGTGCATCGTACAAACTTCCCCATCTTGCATTTGCGGCATTTAAAGCATATCTGGCATTAGAAATAGGTACTACTAATTGTGGACCTGGTATTTTTGCTATTTCTTCATCAACATTTTTAGTTTGAATTTTAAATTTTGTAGCTTTTTTTTTTAAGTATCCAATGTCCATTAGAAATTTTTTGTATTTATTTATATTAAATTTTTTTTCTTTATTTTTTAAATGCCATTCATCTATCAAGTTCTGCAAATCTTTTCTGGTCTGCAGCAGCTTTTCATTTTTATCTTTTAAGTAATACAACGATTTATCTAACCCAGTCCAAAATAGCCCAGGTTTAATTTTTGTTTTTTTTAAAAGCTCTTTATTGACAAAATTATATAAAATTTTACTTACATATAATCTTCTAACTAACTGATACTTATTTTTGATTTTGTTCATAATTTAATAATATTTTATTTAATTCTATATTTACAAGGATTATTTCTGATTATATTATCTCAATCATTATATTGCCTTTTTTAGAATATAATGAGCACAGATATTTATGAAAAACTACTTAAATTTTGAAAATGAAATTAAAAACATCGAAACAGAGTTAGATAAATTAAAGGATCCATACAACAACGAAGGTATATCAACTGTTAATACTGGCAAAATTGATAAATTACAGTCAGATCTTGATAAAAAATTAAAAGATATTTATTCAAAGCTTGATCCATGGCAAACTACGTTAGTTGCGAGACACGAAGATAGACCAAAGTCAAAATTCTTCATAGATAATTTATTCGATAATTTTTTCCCTTTATCTGGAGATAGATTGTTTGGAGAAGATAAATCCTCAATAGCTGGCCTAGCAAATTTTGAGGGACACTCTGTAATGGTTATTGGACAGGAGAAAGGTGATGATCTTAATTCAAGAATAGAAAGAAATTTTGGCATGATGAAACCAGAGGGCTATCGTAAGTCTATAAGGTTAATGAAAATTGCTGATAAATTTGGATTACCGGTTATTATGCTCATTGACACACCAGGCGCTTATCCAGGCGTCGGTGCTGAAGAAAGAGGTCAAGCAGAAGCAATTGCAAAATCAATAGAGTGCTCTTTATCTTTGGGCGTGCCTACTATTTCAATAATTATTGGAGAAGGTGGATCAGGTGGAGCAATAGCTCTAGCATCATCAAATAAAATATTAATGTTTGAAAACGCAATTTATTCGGTAATATCGCCAGAGGGATGTGCGTCTATATTATGGAGAGATCCAAAAAAAACTTTAGAAGCCGCCACTGCCATGAAACTCACATCTAAAGACTTACTCGAACTAAAAATTGTTGATGAAATTATTTTAGAGCCAAATGGAGGAGCTCATAGAGACAGAGAAATAATACTTCTTAATATAAAAAATTCACTAAAGAAAAATTTAGTTGAACTAACAGCAATGTCTAGAAAAGATGTTATTGAACATAGAAAAAATAAATTTTTAAACATCGGCAGGGAAAAAAGTCTCTCAAATGATCTTTTATCATCTGACAAGTTATTTATCAGTGGAGCTGATAATCTTTTTGGGGTAAAAAATAAAATAGGGAAAAAGAAAACTTATATTTTTATAACAGTTATTACTATTATTTTGTTATTTTTAGTGTTTTACAAACAATAGCAAAATAAAAAAATATTTTTGAAATTGATAATTTACTTAATCTTTATATTTAAAAGAACTGATAAAGTATCTTGTCTTATTTTTTCCAATAACTTCTCAAATAGTTGAAAAGACTCTTTTTTATACTCAATTAAAGGATCTCTTTGTCCATAAGACCTCAAACCAATTACTTGTCTGAGCTGCTCTAAATATTGAATGTGATTTTTCCAGTTCAAATCAATTATTTGTAAAAATATTTTCCTCTCGAGGTCATTATTGCCAACTACAGATATTTTAGCTGCTCTTTGATTTCTTTTTTCAAAAAACTTTTCCTTTAAAGTATTAATAATATCGTTTTGATTTGACGAGAGAATTTTATTTAAATAATCACTGTCTGAGTTTTGAAGTAAAATTTCAAACTTACTCTTTAAAATTTTATTTTGTTCTGGATTAAAAGACCTTGTTTTTTCACTTAAAACTTGACTAATCTCGTCATCAAGCAATTTATCAATAAAGTAGGATATTTCTTTAGTACTTAAAACCTCCTTTCTTTGTGTAAAAATTACTTGCCTCTGATCATTAAGAACATTGTCAAATTTTAATAATGTTTTTCTGATATCAAAATTTCTAGCCTCAACCTTTTGTTGAGCTCTCTCTAGGGCTTTATTGATCCATGGGTGTTCAATACTTTCTCCTTCTTTCAACCCAAGTTTCTCCAGCATATTATTGATAGACTCCGAACCAAAAATTCTCATTAAATCGTCCTCTAAACTTACAAAAAAAATTGAATTACCTTCATCTCCTTGTCTTCCAGACCTTCCCCTAGCTTGGTTATCAACTCTCCTAGACTCCATTCTTTCGGTCCCAATAACATAAAGGCCTCCAAGTGATTTAACTTTTAATTTTTCTTTACTTATTTCGCCATTTTCATTATTTTTAATCTCTTTTCCACCAAGTTGTATATCTACACCTCGTCCAGAAATACTTGTAGTTATTATTACAGAATTAAGTTTTCCTGCATTAGCAATTACTTCAGCTTCCTTCTCATGATTTTTTGCATTTAATACAGTATGATTAATTTTTTTTTTTCTTAAAAGTTCAGAATATACTTCAGATTTATCAACACCTGAAGTAAAAACCAATACAGGCTGACCTTTTTGATTACACTCTAATATTAATTTAATAATAGCAGCCTTTTTTTCATCCTCTGTTCTGAAAATTTTATCATTATAGTCATTTCTTATCATTCTTTTATTTGTTGGTATTGAAACCACCCTTAAATTATAAATTTCAAAAAATTCCTGACTTTCTGTTAATGCTGTACCTGTACATCCAGAAATTTTCTCGTACAATTTAAAAAAATTTTGATATGTAATTGACGCCAGAGTTTGATTTTCTATTTCTATTTTTACATTTTCTTTTGCTTCTATAGCCTGGTGTAAACCATCAGAATATCTTCTTCCTTCCAAGATTCTTCCAGAAATTTCATCGATTATTTTGATTTTATTATCTACCACAACATAATCTTTATCTTTTTTAAAAATAAAATTTGCCTTCAATGCCTGATTTACATGATGAACAATATGGAGATTGGCAGGGTCATAAAAATTACTATTTTTGAGAATACCCGCACTGCTAAAAATATTTTCAACATTATCTATCCCATTATTTGTAAGTATTATAGTCCTATCTTTCTCATCAATCTCGAAATCAGATGGTTTCAATTTTTTAACGAAATTATTTATAGATTTGTATTGTTTGCTTGTATCTTCGGCTTGCCCAGAAATTATTAATGGTGTTCTTGCCTCATCTATTAAACATGAATCAATTTCATCCACTATTGCATAATAACGATTTCGTTGAACAATTTGGCTTAAGTTAAGTTTCATATTATCTTTTAAATAATCAAAACCAAGTTCGCTGTTAGTAGCATATGTTATATCGCATTTATAATTTTTTAGTCTTTCATTTTCATCTTGATCATTATTTATATAACCACAACTAACTCCTAAAAAGTTATAAATTTTTGACATGTTTTCACAGTCCCTCCTAGCCAGATAATCATTAACTGTCACTATATGGACACCTTTTCCATATAATGAATTTAAATATGCTGCTAATGCAATTGTAATTGTTTTACCTTCGCCTGTTTTCATTTCTGCAATTTTACCTTGATGTAAAATTATTCCACCTAGAATTTGAACATCAAAATGTCTTTCTCCCCTTTTTCTTTTAGATGCCTCTCTCACCAGCGCAAAAGCTTCACACAATATCTCATCAGTCAATTTTTTGTTAATCAACTTTGTTTTCAATTCATTAGTTTTTTTTGGAAAATCTTCGTCGGCTAAATTTGAAATTTCACTCTCAAGGTCATTTACCTTTTTTAAAAGATGCTGTATTTCATCTATTGCATTTTGATTACTACTTTTAAAAATTTTACTTATAAAACTTAAGGGATTTAGCATTTTTAAGTTTTTCATATACATTAATATTTAAATAATTATATAGTGATTAACAAAAAATTTTAAATATTATGGCACTAAATTTAAGCAATTTCCTTATATCCAAAAAAGACAGGTCAAAAATGGCAGACTTTCAAGATTTAGACCACTTGGATGGACTATCCATCTCTGTTACATCTGCTAATTTATATAATAATGATAGAGACGATCTTGTTCTTTTTTATTTCAGAAACGGAGCTGAGTACGCATCTGTTTATACAAAATCTAAAGTAATTTCTGAGAATATTAAATGGAACAAATCAAGAAAAAGCAAAAAGATCAAGGCTTTACTGGTAAATGCTCGTAACGCCAATTGTCTTACTGGAATAAAAGGTTTTAATTCATTAAAGGAAATAGCAGAGGAAATTGCAAACTTACTAAGTGAAAAACAAAAAATAGATGAGGACTATCCAAAAAAAATTACCTCTAGTGAAATTATATTTGGTTGCACCGGCACAATAGGAGAAACCTTTCCACTTCAGAAAATTAAATCTTCAATAAATAATTTAGTTGAAAAAATAAAATACACCCAAAATAAATATTTATGGATAAAGGCTGCAATGAGTATTTTAACAACTGATTTAAAACCTAAATTAGCTATGGAAGAATGCAAAATTGGCAAAACGAAGATTAAAATTTATGGAATTGCAAAAGGATCAGGAATGATTTCTCCTAATATGGCAACCACATTAGCCTATCTTTTTACTGATGCAAATTTACCATCAAACATATTGAAAAAAATTTTATATAAAAATATTAACAATACATTCAATGCAATTACATGTGATGGAGATACTAGCACAAATGATATGATTACATTTTTCTCTACAGCATGCGCAAAGAATAAATATATAAAAAATGTAAATGATTTAAAATTAAGGGAGTTTGATAAAGCAGTAAATAATGTGTTACTCAATCTTGCAAAAAGAGTAGTCAGTGATGGAGAAGGCGCTTCAAAATTTATACAAATAGAGGTATTGAAATGTAAAACAGAAGAAGATGCTAAAAAGATAGCTTTTTCAATTGCTAACTCTAATTTAGTAAAAACTGCTATTTCAGGAGAGGATCCGAATTGGGGTAGAATAATGATGGCTGTTGGAAAAGCAGAAATAGATTTAAATGTTAATTCTATAAATTTAACTATTGGTAAACATAAAGTACTCGAGAAAGGCCAAATATCTAAAAATTATTCAGAATCAAATCTTAAAGAGTATATGAAAGGTGATTTAGTGAATATTATTATTGAAATGAATTTGGGGAAAAAAAATTTTACATGTTACACTATGGATTTAACAAAAAAATATATTGAAATCAATTCAGATTACAGAACATAGACATGATAAAATATAAATTAAAGTGTAAAGATTGTGATAAAGATTTTGATAGCTGGTTTTCATCTTCTTTAGAATTTGAAAAATTAAAAAAAAAATATTTTTTAAATTGTATTTTCTGTGGATCAAAAAATATTGTTAAAAATTTAATGGCACCAAATATATTAAATCAAAGTTTAAATATAAAAAATAATACTTTAAATAAAAAAAAACATAATATAAGAAAAAAAATTTTGGAGTTCCAAAAATTTATTAAAAATAATTTTGAAGATGCGGGAGATGAATTTGCCTATAAAGCTAGATCTTTACATTACAGTAATAAAAAAAATCAAAAAGGAATTTACGGAAGTGCGTCCAAAAAACAGATTAAAGATTTGCAAGATGAAGGGATAGAGACTCAAACATTTCCATGGATTGAGGATAAAAATAATTAAATTTTTTTGAATCTTGCCAAATAATTAACATCATTATTTTCTGAAAGATACCAATCTCTTGAAAGAACATTATACTTCACACCTAGGATTTCATCCAAATGCAAAGAGTTTTTTTTGCAAATTTTTATAAGGTCATCAGGTTTAACAAACATATTCCAATCATGCGTACCAATTGGTAACCATCTTAGAATATATTCTGCACCGACTATAGCAAAAATGTATGATTTTAATGTTTTATTTAAAGTTGCGATAAACATAGTACCGTCTTTTTTTAAAAATTTAGAACTTTCTTTTAAAAATAAATTAATATCTTGCACATGCTCAACTATTTCCATATTTAATATGACATCAAATTTCCCATTGTAATTAAAATTCTCTGGTGATGTACAGTAATAACTTATTTTTAAATTATTTTCTTTTGCATGGGTTTTTGCAATCTTAATATTTTTTTCTGAAGCATCAATGCCAACTACTTTGGCCCCTAGTTTTGTGAGTGGCTCACATAATAAACCTCCTCCACAACCTATGTCTAAAATTTTTATATTTTTTAAAGAATTATTAATTTTTTTTTTTTTAAATTTTTTTAATATACTATCCTTAATATATCTTAGTCTAACTGGATTAAATTTATGTAATGGTTTAAATTTTCCATTAGGATTCCACCATTCCGAAGCTAATTTTGAAAATTTATCGATTTCTTTTTTATTAATTGTTATATTGTTCATTGATAGTTGACTTTTAATTTATGATAATATTTATCTAAATATAAAAATTAATTATAAATTATCAATGAAAATAATTGTACTAAAATTTGGTGGAACGTCAGTCGGTAGTTTAGAAAAGATTAAAAAAGTATCTAAAATAATAATTTCTTACGTAAAAAAAAAATATAAAGTCATTGTTGTCTCTTCTGCAATGAGTGGCGTCACAAACGAATTATTATTAAAAACAAAAAAAATTGCCCAAAATTTTCCGAATGACGAAAAAGATGTAATTTTATCAACTGGAGAACAAGTCTCTTGTGCGCTAATAGCAGGAAAACTTAGGGACTTTGGTTATGACTCTAGGTCATGGCTAGGATGGCAATTGCCGATTATAACTAGAGGTAATCATAGTTCATCAAGAATAATCAAAATTAAAAAAAACAAAATATTAAATTATTTGAAAAAAGGTGGAATACCAATAATTACTGGATTTCAAGGTGTTAATAATGATTTTAGAATAACTACACTAGAGAGAGGTGGATCAGATACAAGCGCCATTCTATGTGCGAAATTTTTTGGTGCTGAAAAGTGTGTAATTTATACCGATGTAAAGGGGGTGTATACAACTGATCCAAATCTATTTAATAATGCAAAAAAAATTAATAAAATATCTTATGAAGAAATGCTCGAAATGGCATCTCTTGGTGCAAAAGTTATGCAGCCCGCGTCTATACAAGAAGCAAGGCTTAATAGAATTGAGATTGATGTAAGATCAACTTTTTCAAAAATAAAAGGAACAACAATAACAAAAAAGAAAAATATACTAAGCAAAAATACTATTAGAGGTATCTCTTTTACCAAAAATGATGCAAAGCTGACTTTAGTTGGTGTAAAAGATAAACCTGGTATTGCTGCATCAATATTTAAACCTCTATATGAAAACTCAATAAATGTAGACATGGTTGTGCAAAATGTTTCAGCTGGAGGAAAAGAAACTGATTTAACTTTTACAATAAAACTAGATGATTTAAAAAAAACTAGAAAATTGGTAGAAAATAACAAATATATTAAATTTAAAAAATTAATTATAAATGAAAATGTTTCAAAAGTATCTATAGTTGGTGTAGGAATGGTAACAACCCCTGGAATAACTTATAGAATGTTTAAAGCATTGGCTAAAAAAAAAATAAATATAGAGGTAATTTCAACCTCAGAAATTAAGATATCAGTTTTAATTGACAAAAATAATCTCAAAAAATCAGTTGAAATACTTCATCAAGAATTTAAATTAAATAGTAGTTTATGAGTTTAAGGCCATACAGAGACATAATCAAAAAAAAGACTAAGGAAATAATGGTAGGAACAGTTAAAATAGGAGGCAATAATTCTATAACCGTTCAATCGATGACTAATACACTAACCACTGATGTGTCAGCAACAATTAAACAGATCGAAAGTCTTACAAATGAAGGTGCTGATCTTGTTAGAGTTTCATGTCCTGATCAGGACTCTACTAGGTCTTTAAAAGAAATATGTAAACACTCGAAGGTACCAATAATTGCTGATATACACTTTCATTATAAAAGAGCTTTAGAGGCAGCTGACAACGGTGCAAAATGTTTAAGAATAAATCCTGGAAATATTGGAAGTAAAGATAAACTAAAAGAAATTATAAAATCGGCAAAATATAATGATTGTTCAATTAGAATTGGTGTAAACGCTGGATCCTTGGAGCAAGATATTCTTGAAAAATATAAAGAACCTTGTCCAGAAGCTTTAGTAGATAGTGCTTTGAGAAATATAAATTTGATTGAGGAAAACAATTTTGACCAGATAAAAGTTAGTGTTAAGTCATCGGATGTATTCCTATCAGTCGCTGCATATAGACAGTTATCAAAAAAAACTGATTATCCTTTACATCTAGGTATTACAGAGTCTGGTAGCTTTATTCCTGGAAGTGTAAAATCATCTATAGGCTTAGGCGTTTTGTTATTAGAAGGCATAGGTGATACAATTAGAGTATCGCTATCTGATGATCCAGTTAAAGAAATAAAAATTGGAAATGAAATATTAAAGTCTCTAAATTTAAGGTCTAGAGGAGTAAAAATAATATCATGCCCGTCATGCGCAAGACAAGGATTTGATGTAATTAAAACTGTAAAAAAACTCGAGGAAAAATTAGCACATATAAAAACACCAATAACTCTATCGATTATAGGATGTGTTGTAAATGGACCTGGAGAAGCTTCTCAGACCGAAATTGGTATAACAGGTGGAGGTAAAGATAGCAATATGCTTTATCTAAACGGGATTCAAAATAAAAAAATAAAAAATGATGAAATAATATCTCAAGTAGTTTCACTGATAGAAAAAAAAGAAGCTGAAATACTAAACAAAAAATAAATCATGATTCCTTTTGATAAAGTAAGAGAGATTATCTCTAAACATGGATTATTAGAAAAAGAATTATCATCTGATAAAATTGATAAAAAAAAATTTGCGAAAATTTCAAAAGAATATTCTGATTTAAATGAAATCTTAAATGATGCTAAAAAATATCTTTCTTTCGACGGAGCTGAAGAAGACCTAAAAAAACTCATAGGTGACAGCGACTCTGATCAGGAGATTAAAGATTTAGCAAAAGTTGAATTAGATGAACTTTATAAAAATATAAAAATTACTGAAAAAAAATTAAAATTATTTTTATTACCAAAAGATGATGCTGACAAAAAAAATGCAATTATAGAAATTAGAGCTGGAACAGGAGGGTTAGAAGCAAGTTTATTTGCAAGTGATTTATTTAAAATGTACGAGAAAGTGAGTAATAAAAAAAAATGGCTTTTAGAATTAATTAGCATCTCCAAAAGTGATGCAGGAGGTTTAAAGGAGGTAATTGCTAGTATTAAAGGAAATAATATTTACTCCGCTCTTAAATTTGAAAGTGGAGTTCATAGAGTTCAAAGAGTTCCTGAAACTGAAACGCAGGGTAGAGTACATACCTCAGCTGCTACAGTAGCAGTATTACCGGAAGCCGAAGAAGTTGATGTAAAAATTGATGAAAAAGATTTAAGAATTGACGTGTTTAGAAGCAGTGGACCTGGAGGTCAAAGTGTTAATACAACAGACTCAGCTGTTAGAATTACTCATATTCCCTCAGGAATAGTTGTTAGCCAACAAGACGAGAAATCTCAGATTAGAAATAAAGAAAAAGGTTTAAAGATTTTAAGATCAAGAATTTATGAACATGAAAGAAAAAAATTAGAGGAGGCAAGATCAAAAGATAGAAAAAATAAAATTGGGACTGGTGATAGATCAGAAAGAATTAGAACTTATAATTTCCCTCAAGGTCGAGTAACAGACCACAGAATAAACTTAACCCTGCATAAGTTGGAGGAATTCATGGAGGGTGAAATTTTTGATGAGATAGTTGATAGTTTAAACTTACATGCTCAAGAAGAAGAACTCAAAAATTTGGAAAAATGAAAATTTCGAGGGCTCTAGATAACGGCTATACTTTCCTAAAATCTAATAATATAAATTCTTATAAAATCGATGCTGAACTTTTATTATCCGACAGCCTCAATATTTCCAGAGAAAGACTCATACTAAACTTTGATGAAATAATTGCTGCTAAAAATTATAAAAATTTTCTATTAAAACTTAATAGAAGAAAAAAAAAA
>CEQL01149030.1_pt1 | contig 11946 bp, 10 predicted proteins | sample 356281 | NCBI WGS metagenome assembly CEQL01 (sample SAMEA2621203, study PRJEB7988) | marine metagenome | biome: marine biome (ENVO:00000447); feature: surface water layer (ENVO:00002042); material: "saline water (ENVO:00002010), including plankton (ENVO:xxxxxxxx)" | depth 5 m
ATGAAAAAAACTCAATGGTCGTAGCCTCTTTAATAAAAAAATTTTTTAATAATAATGGTACAGTTAAAATATGGGGTGATGGATCACCAATACGTGATTTCATATATTCTAAAGATGTTGCGTCGATGATGATCGATGTTGTGAGAAAGGAAATTTTAGATCCAGTTAATTTAGGATCAGGCAAAGGAGTGGCTATTTCTAAATTAGTAAATATTATATTGAATTCAAAATACCTTAAAACTAAACCTAAAGTTGAATTTGAAAAAGATAAACCAATGGGTGATAAAATTAGAGTTTTAGATATGTCATTTGCAGAGAAAAACGGCATAACAGCTAAGATAAATTTAGAAGACGGATTAGATGAAACTATTGACTGGTATTTAAAAAATATCAACGAAGTATCTTTAAAATTTAATGCGTTTAATAATCTTTAAATGAATTACTATAAAGATAAAAAAGTTTTAGTTCCTGGTGGATCTGGTTTTGTAGGATTAAATTTCGTAAAAAAGTTATGTGATAGTGGTGCTAAAGTAATTGTACCCATACATAAAAGAAAAATTCCTTTTATTCATAAAAACATAAAAACGATCAAAGCAGATCTTCGAAAAATTGATGATGCTTTGGAAGTCTGTGAGGATATTGATTATATATTCCAATGTAGTGGCATGGTTTCTGCTGCAAGAATGACAGTCAATAATCCTATGACAGCTATTTCAACTAACATAATATTAAATTTGAGAATATTAGAGGCCGCAATGAAAAAAAATGTAAAAAAAATTCTTTTATTCTCAAGTGGAACAACAGGCTATCCACCATTTAATCATGCAGTTAAAGAGGAGGATATGTTTAAAGAGGATCCTGCAGAGGTTTACTATGGATATGGATGGAGTAGGAGATATACAGAAATATTAGGAAAATTTGCAGCTAAGAAATCTAAATTGAAAGTAGCTATTTGTAGACCGACAGCAGTCTATGGGTCCTACGATGATTTTGATCCAAATACTAGCCATGTTATTCCAGCCTTAATCAAAAGATCAATAGATAAAGAAAATCCTTATACAGTTTGGGGCACTGGCGAAGAAATAAGGGATTTTTTACATGTTAACGATTTAGTAAGAGGTTGTTTACTACTACTTGAAAAATACTCAACTTGTGACCCAGTAAACATAGGGTCAGGAGAGGAGACAAAAATTAAAGAGCTTGTAAATAAAATAATTTTTGAAACAGAGCATAAAAATGCTGAAATAAAATTTGATAAAACAAAACCAACAACAATTAATGTAAGAAAAGTAGATATTTCTAAAGCAAAAAAGGTTTTGGGCTTTGAAAAAAAAATAACTTTAGATGAGGGACTAAGAGAAACAATCTCTTGGTATAAAAAAAATGCAATATAAATATCCATTGGCAAATTCTCCAATTGATAAAAAGGATATCGATGATTTAATTACATGGCTTAAAACTTATCCTCGATTAACAATGGGTGAATTGACAAAAGATTTTGAAAGGAAATGGGCTGATTATATTGGAACCTCAAATTCAATATTTGTAAACTCTGGCTCTTCGGCAAATACTCTAATGGTTTATGCAGCTATTATAAATGGAAATTTATCCGTTGGAGATAAAGTAATAGTTCCTTCTTGTGGCTGGGTAACAAGCATATCGCCAATGATACAATTTGGGCTAGAGCCTATAATGGTAGATGCTGATGAGGATGATTTTGGAGTCAATTTTGAAGATGTAGAAAACATTTGTGAAACGAACGAAATCAAAGGTATAATTTTAGTTCATCCTCTAGGTGTTCCTGTAAACAAAAATAAAATACTAAATTTAAAAAGTAAGTTTAATTTGTTTATCATGGAAGATTGTTGTGCCTCAGTTGGAGCTAAATTTGGAGATGGTACGAATATAGGTACTGTTGGAGACATGTCCAGTTATTCATTTTATTTTGGACACCAACTTTCAACTATAGAAGGTGGAATGATAAATACTTCAAATAATGAACTTTATGCGAAGCTTTTAGCTTTAAGAAGTCATGGATGGACAAAGGATCTTAGCAGACCAAATATTGAAAGTTTAAAAAAGACTGTTTCGTTTGACGATGTTAATGGACCGTTTAATTTTATATACCCTGGATTTAACTTAAGAAGTACAGATCTTCAGGCTTATTTAGGAATCAAACAAATTGATAAAGCTGATAAAGTTTTTATTGGTAGAAATAAAAATCATATGTTTTATTTGAATAACATGAGTAATAAGTTTTCTTTTCAAAAAATTAAAGATTGTTGGCCAGTTAGCCTTCATATAGGAGTTATGGCCTCATCACCAAAACACAGAGAAAATGTAATTAAAGAATTAAATAAAAATGGCATTGAAAACAGAGTGTGGAGTCATGGAAATTTAGGAAGACATAATTTTTGGTCTTCAAGATATGGAAAATTTGAGGGAAAAATTTCAAATAGCATTTATGAAAAATGTTTCATTTTGCCTACTTATCCCGAACTAGAAGAAAAAGATATTAAAGACATAATACATGTTTGTGAGAAAGCTAGCTTGTAAAATGCTAGATAATAAATTTATTAGAAAAATACTTAAAAAAGGAAAGCCGAAACCAAAATCTATTTGGTTTGGTGAGCCTAACCTTGGAAGTTATTATGATCAAAAAGAAATTAATGCCGTTGTAAAAACTTTAAAACAATCCAAACATTGGTCAGTTGGATTTGGCCCTCGACCAAAAGAGGTTGATAAATTTGAGCAAAATTTTGCAAAATATTGTGGAACAAAATTTGCAATAGCAGTCTCAAATAATGGTGATGGTTTTGATATGGTTCTAAAAACTTTAAATTTAAAAAAAGGAGATGAAATTATTGCCCCAGCATTAAATTTTAAAGCATGGCACATGGTTCTGTTGAGGTATAATTGTAAATGTATATTTGTCGACATTGATCCAAAAACTTTAAATATAGATGTTGATGATTTAAAGAAAAAAATTACAAAAAAAACTAAAGTTATTTTACCAGTTCATTTGACTGGTTTATCCTGTGATATGGATAGAATTGATAAGATTGCAAATTTATATTCAAAAAAAAACAAAAATAAAATTTACGTGGTTTATGACTCCGCCAGAGCAACAGGGGGGAATTATAAAAATCGAAAAATTGGCTCAGGAGGTTATTGTGAGATATTTAGCTTTCATACAGCAAAACTAATGACTACTTTAGGAGAAGGTGGAATGATCACAACTGACAATTCTTATCTTGCTAAAAAACTTTATGAGATGAGAAGTTACGGAGGTGAAAGTTCTTGGGGAATGAATTACAGAATGTCTAAGCTTCAAGCGATTTTTGGAATTGAACAATTAAAAAAATTAGATCATTTAAACAGCCTACGAATTAAAAATTCTAAAAGAAGATATAATAATTTAAAAAATTATCCCTACTTTATCCTTCCAAAATCAACAAATTATTCAAAGAATATATATTATTTATATCCTCTAATGCTTTCTTCAAAATACAAAAAAAAGGATAGAGATATAATTTTAAAAATATTAGAAAAAAAGTATGGAATTGTTTGCTCAGTACCTAAATTTATAAATGAAAGGTGGAAGTATATAAAAAAAAAATTTGGTTTACCCAAGTTAAAAAATACTCAATTTGTAACAGACAGACTCATTTGTCCAATTATGCATCCTAAAATTAACAAAAAACAAGAAGAATATATTTGTTCAGCGTTAATTGAAACTGTTGAAAAAAATTTGATTCCTTAAGTGTAAATACATATTTTGTATCTTCAAATGTACAATTTTATTTATTCAAGTCAAATTGAGACATCTAAATACTCTTTTTATGATTTTTAAAAGAGTTAATGTACTCACATAGGTTTTTTTTAAATTTTCTTCATATAATAATTCAACAATATAAATTTAATCATTAAATTAAAATTCAATCTTGGAAATAATTTTTCTCATTAGTATCAAATATGATTAATAGATCGAGTAGAGATTTAAAGTTTTGTTAATATATTGACATCTATTCAAATTTATTGATTAATTTTTCAATTAAGTTAAGACTGTTAAATAATAAAGTTATGCTTTAAAAATAGATTAAAAATGATTATTTCAAGAACACCATTTAGAGTTTCATTTTTTGGTGGTGGAACAGACTACCCTGAATGGTATAAGAATAACAAAGGTTCAGTTATTAGCACCACAATTAATAAATTTAGTTATATTAATGTAAGAGTGTTGCCTCCATTTTTTAAATATAAATATTGTATCAGATATTTTAAAAGAGAAGAAAGGAACAAAATACAACAAATCCAACACCCATCAGTAAGAGAAACTCTAAAATATTTTGGTATTAAGGACGGAATTGAAATTGTTCATAATGCTGACTTACCTGCTTTATCAGGCTTGGGTTCTAGCTCAACATTTACAGTCGGATTGGTAAAAGCAATTTCTGCATTACAAGGAAAAATGTTAACTAAAAAAGAATTAGCAAATTATGCAATTATAATTGAACAGAACAAAATTAAAGAAAAAGTGGGTTCTCAAGATCAATCAGCCGCTGCATTTGGAGGTTTTAACAAAATTGATTTTATGGGAGAAAATACATCTTTTGTAGTTAATCCAATAATACTTGATAAAAATTATGAAACAAAACTCCAAGAAAATTTGATATTGATTTTTTCAGGGCTCTCAAGAAAAGGCGCAGAGATTACAACTGATCAAATAAAAAATATTAAAAAAAAGAGTGAAAAATATGAAAAAATGTATGAACTTGTTAATGAAGCTTATGAAATTTTAAAAAAAAGAAAAAGTGTTGACAATTTTGGAGAACTGTTAAATCACCAATGGAAATTGAAAAAAACTTTCTCAGATAAAATAACAAATCCTGAAATAGATAAAATTTATAATAAAGCAATTAAAGCAGGTGCGATAGGAGGAAAATTACTCGGTGCAGGAAATGGTGGGTTTTTGTTATTTTATGCTAGAAAAAAAAATCATAATAAGATCATGAATAGTTTAAAAGATTATCTTCATGTTCCTTTTAATTTTGACACTACTGGCTCACAAGTTATTTATTATTCAAAATCATAGAGGATAAATATTATGAATAGTTTAAATAAATTTATTGAAACTAAAAAAATTAAAATAGAAAAAAAAAGAATCAAAAATTTAGAATTTAACTACAATAAGAGCTCTTATATTCTTAAAGAATTAGAAAATAAGTACTTAATTCAATTATTTAATTTTTTTCAAAATTTTTCAAAGAAAGAAAAAAATTATTTTGGTTATCCATTATTTGTTCCAATAAATCTTACTTTAAAAGAATTTAAAACAAAATATCATCTATATCTAAGTGAAAAAAATAAATGGATTTATCACCTGCTTTTTCATAAAAAAAAAATCATTGGACTTTATTATATAAAAAAAATTGGTTTTAAAAATATTAAAGGAAACAGTAAAAGATCTCCTACTTTTGGAGGTCCTTTTGTGATTAAAAAATATAGAAGAAACAGATTAGGATTCCTTTTGACTAAAATTTGTTTTTATCAAGCAAAACTCTTAAAGATTAAAAAATTATATTCAACAGTAGTTTTCAGTAACAAAGCATCTTTTAAATTAAGTTCTAAAGCTGGTTGGAAAAAAACTGGTCGTATTAACTTACTTGAAAATGGTGCTTTAGAAACTGAATTTTGTAAGATTCAAAACCCTATTAGATGAAAATTTTTTTTATTGCTTCTGATATACCATACCCGGGCTTTACTGGCGGAAGTGTAGTTAATTGGTCGATTGTTGAATATTTGATTTCTCAAAATCATAAAATCACAGTATTTTCAGATTTCCCAAGATATGGATTAAATAAAATTAATGATGACCTTAGAGAAAAAATGATTAATAATATTCAAAAGTTTAATTGTGAATTTTACAGTTTAAACCATACAGAAATAAAGATAAAAAAAAAAAATAAATTACAAAGATTTGTATCCAATAAATTAGAAGATTATTTCCCAGAACTTTATTCATCGACTGAAATTGAAAATATAATAAATAAAAAATTTAATGAATTGAAACCTGATCTTTTGATTTGCTATGGAGCACCTGCAATTTATTTTACTAGAAATATTAAATGTTTGAAAGGGGGGTGGTGTGAGAGTATAAAATCTATTTTTATTTCAACAAGAAATTTTAAAACCTTAAACCCTTTATATTTTGCAAAATCTTTAATTGCTTGGTTGAAAGTAAGCTATATTCAAAAAATATTAATTAAGGAATTAAATAAAATTGATATTAGATTCATACATTCAAAGGATTTAGCAGATGACCTTGTAAAATGGGGGGCAAAGTCTTGTAAATTTGTATTACCTCCCTATTATGACGCAAAAAAATTTTTATCAATAAAAAAAAAAGAAAAAAGATCATATTTTAAGATTTTAGTTATCGGTTTGCTTAGTAATGTAAATTTGTCACAAATAGAAATTCTAAGAAAATTTGTGTTTCCTGCAATTGAAAAAAACCTAGACTTTAACAATGTGCAATTTCATTTTATTGGGGTTAAAAAAAGTGATCTTCCTGAGGATTTCCAAAATAAAGATTATATTATTGGAAGAGGTTTTGTTGAAGATATTCATAAAGAGCTTGATGATTGTGATTTATTATATAGCGTTACTCCAAAACCTTTTGGATTTAGAAGTAGATTGTGTGAAGCTTTGAGTCTAGGAGTGTGTATTTTAACTTCAAAATTTGATCAATTATCGATTCCATTTCTTAAGGATGGTTATAATTGTTATATTGTAGAAGATATAAAGCTAACTGGATTAAAAATATTGGAAATAATTAAAAACAATGAAGCTAACAAGATTATTAAAATAAATGCCAGAAAATCTTACGAAGATAACCTCTCATATAATATAGCAGGAGAAAAATTTGAAAAATTGATTTTGGGAAATTAATTTTTTTAAGATGAAAGTTTTTTTTATATGTTCAGATATTCCGTACCCTGGTTTTACTGGAGGTAGTACAATTAATTGGTCTATGCTTGAAAATTTGATCAATAATGATCATGAAGTAACACTATTTTGTGACGCACCTAGAGCAGGATGGAATGAAATTGATAAACAAATACTAAAAAAAATGTACCTTAATTTAAAAAAAATTAAATGTAATGTTGTTCATCTTAATGATTTAAAATTAAATAAAAAAATAGGATTATTAAAAAAAATATTTTCAAATAAAATTGAGAATTATATACCTGAATGTAATTATTCAAATCAAATTGAAAATATTTTATTAGAGAAACTTAACAAAATAAATCCTGACTTTTTTTTAATAGAGGGTCATGCAGGAATTAATCATTCAAGAAATATTAAAATAAAAAAAATTGGTTGGTCTGTAAACCCCGTGAAACATTTAAATGATATAAGGATCAAATATCAAAAAAAAAATACTTTAAATATTTTAAAGATACTTATAAAAAATTTTAAAATTAATAATTTTCAAAAATTTTTAATTAACGATTTTAATAATTTAGATTTGAGATTCAATTTATCAAAAGATTTTATTGATGTACTTGACAAGATTGGTTTAAAAAAAACACATCATATTATTCCTCCTTTTTACGACGCGTCAAAATTGTTGGGTAGTACAGCATCAAATGAAAGATCATTTTTTAAGATAGTGATTATTGGTTTAATGAGCACTGTAAATAAATCACAATTAGAAATTTTACAAAACTATGTTTTTCCAGAAATTGAGAAAAAATTATTAGAAGATAAAATTCAATTTCATTTTATAGGAACCTCTAAAGAGAATCTTCCAAAAAATTTGAAGAATAAAAAATACATAAAATGTAGGGGATTTATTGAAAATGCACTATATGAAATTAAAGATTCAGATTTATTTTTTTGTGTTACTCCTCATCCTTTGGGGTTTAGAACAAGAATATGTGAAGCCCTAAGTCTAGGAGCTTGTATTTTAACATCTGCATATGATCAGATATCAATTCCATTTTTAAAGAATGATGAAAATTGCATTATTGTAGATAAATTAGAAAATTCGGGTAAAGCAGTAATAGATTTAATTCAAAATACAAATAAAATTAACTATATTAAAACAAATGCAAGAAAAGCATATGAGGATTTTTTGTCCCAAGAAACTGCAGGAAAAAAATTTAATAAATTCATTGAGGAATTTATCAATTCGTAAAAATATTATTTTAAAGAAAATTTAACTAGTTTATTCTTAAGTATTTTATCTTCTTTAAAATTTTTTAAAAATACAAATTTTTCATTTAAAATTTTCCTTAATTCAATTTTAGGATCAATAAATTTAATATTTTTATAAAAAATTATATTTGATTTTGTATCAAAATAAAGATTCTTAGATTTTATTCTAAGATGATGATAAAGTGTATTTTCCTCGTTTTTTAATTTAGACATATTTAAGTATTTAAATTTAACTTTGGTATTTAAACAATTTGCATAATATTCATATAAAGATTTCCAAGTAATATGATTTTTTGATGCAATATTAATAATTTCTTTATATTTTTTATTATAAAATATTATGTTTTTTAAAATTTTTGCAAAATCCTTAGCATGCAAAATAGTCCACTTGTTACTGGTAGTTGAAGTTAAATGAAAAAATTTAGTATCTAAAAAAATCTTCAGAATACTGAAGCTTCTTGATTGAAAAAGAGTAGGAATATTATTACTATCAAAAATATGGCTTACTCTCAATATTTTACAAGGAAATTGATTTTTTTTACTTTTTCTCAATAAATAATTTTCTGCATCTATCTTACCTTTAATGTAATTATTTCTGACTGAATCTAATTTATCACTTTCAGTAATCTTTACATTTTTACTCTTATAAACGCCATTAGCGCTAATTAAAAAATATTTTTTTAAATTTGAATTTTTAAATAAATTATAATCATACATGGCATTTTTTTTATTAAAACAAATAAAATTTACCACAATATCTATTTTATTTTTTAAAATTTTTTTTTTAAAATTTTTGTCTTTGTAAAAATCTACAAAAAAAAACTTATATTTCATTTTTTGTCTTTTCCAATCATTTGGCTTTTTTCTACAAACTATTATTATATTATTTTTTTTATGATTTAATTGTTCTAATAATCTTTTCCCAAGTGTCCCAGACCCACCTATAAGTAAAATATTCATAAATTAAAATTTAATTGTTCAATTATAATAAAATATAAAATATATATTTTAATTGAAATGGCTAAAAGTAAAAAAATTTTTTTTATTGGCTCTGATATCCCTTACCCAGGAAATACGGGTGGAAGTGCAATTAATTGGTCAGCTGTCAATTACTTAATAAGTAAAGGCCATAAGTTAACTATTTTTAGTGATCCACCATTAGGCGGTACCCCTATAAATGAAAATTTAAGAATAAAAATGCTAGAGAAAATTCAATCATTAAATTGTGATTATGTAAGTCTTCATCATTTAAAAAAAAAAATTAAAAAAAAAAATTTTTTTGAACGATTATTTTCAAATAATATAAAAGATTATTATCCTGAGTGTAACTTTTCTGGTCAAATAGAAGAGATAATAAAAGAAAAAATTCAAGAAATTAAGCCAGATTTAATTTTGTGTTACGGATCTCCAGCAATCTATCATGTAAAAAATATTAATTATCTTAAAGCTGGTTGGTGCGATCCACCAAGACAAATATATATTGAAAGGTTTAAAATTTTTATGGAAAGTAAAAATAAAACCTTAAAAGGTTTAATTTTTCATATCATAATGAAAATTAAATTGTTTTTTTTTCAAAATATTCTTATCAAAGAGTTTAATAAGTTAAACTTCAGATTTCAGGCATCTAAAGATCATGTTGATTTTTTGAACAAACATGGAGCTAATTTGTGTAAGCATATTTCACATCCATTTTATGATACTCTAAATGGATACAATAAAAAAAATAATAGTAAAAATCTATTTTTTAAAGTCTTGATTGTTGGTCGATCAAGTACAAGTGTTAATCAATCACAAATTAGTGTTTTGATGAAATATGTTTTCCCTGAGATTGAAAAAAATAATCTTCAAGAAAAAATTCAGTTTCATTTTATTGGTGATGAAAAAAATGATTTACCGATTGAAATTAGAAATAAAAAATATGTTGTTGCTAGAGGTTATGTAAATGATTTGGTGCATGAATTAATAGACTGTGATTTATTTTTTTGTGTTACAGCTCATAAACTTGGATATAGAGTAAGAATTAGTGATGCTTTAAGTTGTGGTGCCTGTATTTTAACTTCAAAATTTGATCAGTACTCATACCCATTTCTCAAAGATAAAGATAATTGTTACATTGTTAATGACTTAAAAAAAACTGGATTAATTTTAATTGATATTTTTTTAAAACAAGAAAAAAAAGATTTCATATCATTAAATGCAAGAAAAACTTATATTGATTATTTATCCTATAATTCAAATTATCATAAATTTGAGGACAAACTTTTTGAATTGCTAGAGAATTAAATTTAATATAATTAAATAATTTTATGAACAATTATCAATTCTATAAAAAAAATGGATATATTTTATTTAAAAATATGTATTCCAAAGCAGAATGTAATGAATATTTACAATTATTAAAAGACTGTGCTGATAAAAAGTTTTCAGTTCTTTTAAATGTTCATAGAGAGGATTTCTTAATATCTCAAAATTTAAAGAAGATTAATTCGTTAAAAAATTTAGTAGATAAGATAGATCAACTAAATAAATATAAAAAATTATCAAAAATTTTTAAAAATATATTTAAAAAAAAAAAATTTATTTCAAATATAAATAAACTGTATAAAAAAGAGATTGTTGGTTTACAAACACAGGTAGTATTTAAAAAACCAAAAACAAATTTTGGAAAACAAGTCTATTTACCACATCAAGATAATGCATATGGTAAAAATAAAAATGGCTTATTTTTTAGTTCTCATTTATTTTTAGAAAATGCAAATATTAAAAATGGAACTATATATGTTTATAAAGGCTCGCATTCTTTAGGACTTCAAAAAATTGATACTTATAGAAAAGGGTACAACGAAAATAAATTTGCAGGCCATTATGTAAATATAAGAGAAATAAAAAATACTTTTAAAAAGGTAGACATTAATGCCAAGGCAGGAGATATACTGGTAATTCATGGGAATATCTTTCATGGCTCTTATGAAAATAAAACTAAAAAAAAATCAAGAACAATAATCAGCTTACATGGAATTCCAAAACATGAGGAATTTTTTGTAGGAAATACTGCTAGAAGAAAAATTTTTTATCTAAAATAGTTATTTAAAATTATTCTTCCACCAATTAATTGTCTTATAAATACCTTCTTCAATAGATGTTTTGGCTACCCAGCCATAATTATTTTTTGCTTTTGAACAACTGATAGTAATATTTGTTCTTATAGTGGGACGTTTTAAATCGTATTCAATAAACAATTTTTTTTTGGAAACTTTGATAATTTTCTTTACAAGATCTTTAACAGATATGCTTTTTCCTAAACCACAATTAATTAATTCAAAATTATGTTTTTGTTTTTTTATTAACAATTCTATAAATTCTACTAAATCGTCAATATACAAAAAATCTCTTTTTTCACTCCCATTACCCCAAATTTTAATTTTACTTTTTGACTTCATAACTTTCGTAATTGTTGATCCAAAAACATGGCTGTTTTTCAAATTAAATTTATCATATGGGCCGTAAATATTTGAATGCCGTATCACAGAAAATTTAGTTTTACATATTCTAGAATAAAATTCACACATTTTTTCAGAATAAATTTTAGTGTGTGCAACTCCAAAATACTTTTTATTTATGTCTTTTAAGGGATTAAATTCATACTCTTTTAATGGTTTATTGGAACTTTTATACATAGTTGTACAACTTAAAAAAATAAGATGCTTAACTTTGTTAATGAAA
>CEQL01017548.1_pt1 | contig 11902 bp, 10 predicted proteins | sample 356281 | NCBI WGS metagenome assembly CEQL01 (sample SAMEA2621203, study PRJEB7988) | marine metagenome | biome: marine biome (ENVO:00000447); feature: surface water layer (ENVO:00002042); material: "saline water (ENVO:00002010), including plankton (ENVO:xxxxxxxx)" | depth 5 m
TTTACCACGGTTCAATATTCTTCTTCGTGATGATAAAACATATCCATATGTTCATTTTTCAATGAATCATAAATACCCAAGTATAAGTATGAAGAGGTCAAAACATGCTGTTTCCAAAAATTTTTTTGGTCCTTTTATTAGCGCTCAAGCTGTAAAATCAACTATTAAGGATTTACAGAAGATTTATCAAATACGTAATTGTAGTGACACGACTTTTAATAACAGGTCTAGACCATGTATTGAGCATCAAATGCAGCGATGTTCGGCTCCTTGTGTAGATTTAATATCTGAGATTAGCTATCAATCAGATATTTTATCCTCTCAACATTATCTTACATCTTCTGGAAAAGAGACTAAATCGTTAATGACTTCCCAGATGCGAAAGCTTGCAGATCAGCAAGAGTTTGAAAGAGCTAATGAAATTAAAAAAAGAATAAGAAGCTTAGATCTTTTACATCAAGAACAATCCTTCAATAGCTCCCTAGTAAGCGTTGATTTTTTTTCATGTGTCTCCAAGCTTGAAAGAACGGGCGCCTCCATATTGTCAGTAAGAGATGGCAAAATACGGGGCACAAAAACTCACTATCTGAAAGGAAATCAATTGCATGATATCGATAATTTATTTCAAAGCTTAATATTTTCTTATTACCAAAATAGTTTTTCATTGCCTCAAAAAATTATTTTAAATGCTAAGCCAAGTAATCTTGATCTTATTAAGCAAGCAGTAAAGCTTAAATTTGAAAAAAAAATTTCAATTTCATCATATATAAACTCAGATATGAGGAAGATTGCTAAATTAGGTAAATTAAATGCTAACCAGGTTATTGAAAATCGTGTTAGTCAATCTGAAAGATATTCTTTAGCCATGAAGGATCTATTTTTAAACTTAGGTTTGATGGATAAAAATTTTACAATAGAGGGTTTTGATGTAAGTCATCATAGCGGTCAGAATGCTGTAGCTTCCGTAGTGAGGTTTTCGTTAAAGGGACCTGATAAAAAGCATTACAGACTTTTTAACATTCCAAATGAATTATCTGGAAATGACATTGGCTCAATGAAACATGTCCTTGAGAGGAGAATAAATAAATCCAGCTCAAATCCATTACCAGATATTATTCTAATTGATGGAGGGAAGCTTCAACTAGAGGCAGCATTAAAAACTTTTTCTTCGCTCCCTGAAAAATTACCTATGATTCTAAGTATAGTAAAGGGCTCTAAAAGAATTAGATCTACTGAAACAATTCTGTCCAAAGATGGAATTATCGAAATGCCAAGTGATAGCCCGGGTTTTGTTTTGCTTCAGCAGATTAGAGATGAATCTCATAGATTTGCTATCACCAGTAATAGAAATAAGAAAAACAAATCTATAAAAAAATCATCTCTTGATAGCATAAGAGGCCTTGGACCAAAAAAGAAGAAGGATTTAATGAAACATTTTAAATCTATAAAATCAATTAAGTCAGCTTCTGTTGAGGATCTATGTAAGGTTTCAGGAATAAGTATTAAACTAGCATTGGAAATTAATATTTTTTATAAATCATGAATCACTTTATTCAATTTCTTACATATTTTAGAATTTTTATTGCACCAATCATCTTTTTATTAATAACTTTTAATCATCTGTATGGATGGGCATTGATTCTTTTTTTTCTTGCTGGTATTTCTGATTATTGGGATGGATTCCTTGCAAGAAAATACAACCTTGAATCTATTTTTGGAGAGGTTTTAGATCCAATTGCAGATAAAATATTAATAACCTTCCTCATTCTTGGCTTAAGTATTGAATTATCAAGTATATTTATTGGTATTCTTGGAGGGACCATACTTGTCAGAGAGTTCTGGGTTGGCGCTTTGAGAGATTTTAATTCCAGAAATGGAACTGAAGGAGCTACAAAAGTAACTTTGCTTGCTAAAATGAAAACATCTATTCAGTTTTTTACATTTTCGTTATATTTAATTGGATTATTTTTAAATAACTCAATGATATTATTTATGGCTAATTTCTTTCTCTTATTAGCTTTAATAATTACCCTAAAAACTGGATTTTCTTATACACTTGCAACTTTTAAAAGATAATTCAAAATCTATAATTTAAACTTATCATTTACTTATTATCATATTTGATAGCTATCTTAGATATAATATAGTTATGAAAATTGCAGTTGTAAGCGGTGGGTTTGATCCCATACACTCCGGCCATATTAATTACCTTCAGGCAGCTGCAGAAATCGGAGACAAGTTAATTGTTTGTCTAAATAGTGATAATTGGTTAAATCAAAAAAAAGGTAAATTTTTCCTTCCCTTTGATGAAAGAAAAGTAATCTTAGAAAATTTAAATATGGTTACAAAAGTCATTGATTTTGAAGATGATGACAAAGGTTCTGCAGTCAATGGCCTAAAAAAAGTTCAGAAGCTTTATCCCAATGGGAAAATTATATTTTGTAATGGCGGCGATAGAAATGAAAAAAATATTCCAGAAATGGAGCTCAAAGAAATTGATTTTTACTTTGGAGTTGGAGGAGATAATAAAATCAATTCAAGCAGTAGCATTCTAAAGAATTGGTCTTTTTATTCAGAAGAGCGAATTTGGGGTAAATTTTTCACGCTATTTCAAGATAAAGGTATAAAAGTAAAGGAATTAATTGTAATGCCGAGAAAAAAAATGAGCTTTCAAAGGCATTCTTTAAGAAATGAAATTTGGTTAATATCTCATGGAAGATGTGTAGTTAATTTTAGCAATGAGGACCCTGATGCTAAAGAAGAGATTCATCTCAAGCTTCATGACTACTTTATTGTTAAAGCAATGAATTGGCATCAAATCACAAATCCTTATGATGTACAATGCAACATCCTGGAAATTCAATATGGAGAGAAAACAATTGAGGAAGATATTGAAAGGCTCGCTTAGAAGTGGAAAATTTTTAGTGGCTGGATGGCAGAGTGGTCATGCAGCGGCCTGCAAAGCCGTTTACGCCGGTTCGATTCCGGCTTCAGCCTCCATGCCTATACTAATAACAGCAAGTTAGATATTATTTAATGAAAATGAATGAATCCAATCAAATAAATGACGATAAAGAAGTAAATTTTTTAGATATTATTAATCTATTACGTGACAACTTTAAATTTTTCGTTTCTTTTACATCCATATTTGCTATTTCTTCAATAATAATATCTCTTCTATTGCCGAATAAATATACTTCAAATGCTGTGCTAGAAGTTATGGAAAAGTCATCTGAAGGTCAATCTCAATCTTTTTCCGGTTCAAGTATTGCTGCATTAACCGGAATTTCTATTGGTGGTTCTGCTTCTGCAGGAGATCCATCATATACGATCATGGCAATTATTAAATCAAGAACTTTTGCTAACCACCTTTTTTCAATTGAAGAAAATTTGCCCTCGATCTTAGCATGGAAAAAATATGATCCAGACACAAAAGAGTTAATTTTTGATTCTTCAGTCTATGACTCTAATACAAAAGAGTGGCTTATCCCAAAGCCTTCATACTTGGAGGGTTATAGAGAACTGCATAACTCTTTAGATATTAGAAGATCTGAAGATTCTGGATTCTTATATCTAAATTTTGAACATCCATCTCCTCATTTTGCATATTATCTTGTTGATTTAATTATAAAAGAAGTGAATTCAATCAGGCGATCACAAGACTTGGAATCTACAGAGGAGGCATTAACTTATCTATATGAACAACTTAAAAATACCCGAGAATCTGAACTTAGACTTTCTATTAATCAAATAATTGAGAGCCAACTAAGAAAAAAAATGTTGGCCAATATTAAAGAAAATTATGCAATTTTTCCAATCGATGAGCCGTATGTTCCCCTTCTTAAGACTTCACCAACAAGATCTTACATTGTAATTATATCTACAATTGTAGGCTTTATTTTGTCAATAATTATATTGCTTACCATGAAGTACGGTTTTAATAGACAACACCTATTCAAGAAATAGTTTTTTAAAATCAATGCAAAGCTTAGATAAGATTAAACTAGGGATAGTAGGGATGGGATATGTTGGACTTCCATTAGCTACTGAGTTTGGAAAAATAAGAGATGTTATTGGATTCGATATTGACGAAGAAAGAATCAGAAGTCTCAAATATCATAAAGATGAAACACTAGAAATTTCTTCTGAGGATTTTCTCAAGGCCAAAGGTCTTAAATTTACTCAAAAAATAGAAGATATTTCTAAATGTAATTTTTATATTGTGTGTGTTCCAACGCCAATTAAAAGTAACAAGAAACCAGATTTAGATCCAATTTTAAATGCTACAAAATTAATTTCTAAAGTTTTAAAAAAAGGAGACACAATAGTATATGAATCTACCGTTTTCCCAGGAGTGGTTGAAGATTATTGTCGCCCAATAATTGAAGATATTTCCAACTTAAAATTTAATAATGATTTTTTTTTAGGATATAGCCCTGAGAGAATTAATCCAGGCGATAAAAAAAATACCATTAGATCAATAATCAAGATTACATCTGGATCAAATGAAGCAACTAGTGAGTTAGTCGATTCATTGTATAAAACAATAATCCCTGTTGGAACATATAAAGCTAGTTCAATAAAGGTTGCAGAAGCTGCAAAGGTAATCGAAAACATTCAAAGAGATGTAAATATAGCTCTAATAAATGAACTGTCTATTATTTTCAATAAATTAGATATTGATACTGAGGAAGTGCTTGAAGCCGCTGAAACTAAATGGAATTTTATTCCATTTAGGCCAGGTCTAGTTGGAGGTCACTGTATTGGTGTAGACCCATATTATTTATCTTATAAATCTGAAGAAATTGGATATATTCCAAAGATTATAAATACCGGCAGAAAAATGAATGATGACATGGCTCAATATGTATGCTCTCTATTATTGCATGGCATGAATGAAAAAAATATTGACATAAATGATTCAAGACTATTGATAATGGGTTATACATTTAAAGAGAATTGTCCTGATATTAGAAATACACAAATTAAGAATCTTGCTCAAATTCTTTCTGAGTCAAATATTAATGTTGATATTTATGACCCATGGATTTCAAAAAAAATTATCAACGAAAATCCAAAAATTCATTTTATTGAAACTCCTAAAAAAGGTATTTATGATGCACTGATAATTGCAGTTGCTCATCATCAATTTATTTCAATGAAACCTAAGGATTTTCTTGCATATTGCAAACCAGATAATGTTGTAGCTGATTTAAAACATGTTATCTCAAAAGAATACTCTGATATCCGCTTATGAATAAAGGTAAGGCGTGCGCTCATTAACTAAGTTATATAATCTTTTAGATTCATCGCAAAGGAGGAGACTTCTTATCCTTCAGTTATTAGTTATTTTTATGAGCTGTTTAGAAGTGTTGAGCGTTTTGGCTATAGGTCCTTTCATGGCCCTATTGGGCAACATGAATAGTATTCAAACCACTGGAATTCTTAATGCAACATTTATTTATTTTGGATTTAGTTCTAATAGAGAATTTATTATTTTCTTTGGAGCTTTAGTGCTTGCAATTATGGTTTTTTCAGCCTGTTTTTCTCTTTATACAATAAAAGTGTTATACCATTTTGGTTCTTCAATTGGCGGATCAATTAGCAATAGATTGTTTAAACATTTTTTATTTCAGCCATGGTTATTTCATAGCAAGCATAGTAGTTCTAGCCTCATTCATAAAGCAATAAATGAAAGTCAAAGACTAACTTTTGCTATTATCCATCAAGCTCTTACATTTAATGCAAAAGCCTCAATAGCATTTTTAATGTCTTTTGCAGTAATAATTTATGATCCTATAATAAGCTTAACTGGATTAGCTATTTTCTCCTCATCATATTTTTTAATATATAAGTTTTCTGAATCTCATTTAAACAATGCAAGTAAGTCATTAGCAGAAGATCAGGAAGTAAGACTTAAAACAGCTAGCGAAAGCTTTGGAGGAATTCAGAATATTATATTGAGCAGAACACAATCATTTTTTCTACACACTTTTAGCAATTCAACTGATAAATACTATCATTCCTGGGGCAATTCTCAGGTGTTAAGCATAACTCCAAAATATTTACTTGAAGTATTAGCGATGGGCTCAATAATTATTTTAGTTTTATTTTTATTTTTATCTGGTAACGAAAACTTAAATGTAATTCTCCCAACGTTGTCTGTTTTTGCTTTAGCTGGATACAAAATACTTCCGGCGCTTCAAACTGCCTACTACAGTTTTTCAATTATCACTGCAAATATTTCTGCATTTGAGAATCTTGAATTAGATTTAATTAATAGTTCTAACACTGACAATGAATATTTGAATATTAAGAATCAGTCAAAACAAAAAATAGAATTTAAAAACAAACTTACCTTTGAAAATATCTCTTTTACATATCCAGGGACTAGTAAAAGCGTCTTAAATAAGATCTCTTTTGAGGTAATGGCTGAAAAAACCTATGGAATAGTAGGACCCTCTGGTGCAGGCAAGTCAACAATGATTGATCTTATATTAGGATTAATTAATCCAACTTCTGGTAAATTTATTGCAGATGAGACGCCAATTAGTAAAAGCAATATAGACCAATGGCAAAAAAATATTGGTTTTGTGCCTCAGAGCATCTTTCTCTCAGACTCTACTATTAAGGAAAATATTGCCTTTGGTGTTGATGCTAATTTAATTGATCAACAAAAGGTCATAGAGGCAGCAAATCTAGCAAATGTTATGGATTTTGTATCTTCATTGCCTGACGGCATTAACACAGTTGTCGGTGAGAGAGGAATACAGCTATCTGGAGGGCAAATTCAAAGAATAGGAATAGCTAGAGCCCTCTTTAATAATCCAAGAGTACTAATTTTTGACGAAGCAACTAGTTCTCTTGATGGAATTTCTGAAAAATTAATAATGGAGGCGATAAGTAAATTTTCTGGTCAAAAAACAATTATTATCGTTGCGCACCGTCTAGAAACTGTAAAAAATTGTGATTCTATATTTCTACTAGAAAATGGAGAAATCATAGATGAAGGAGCCTATGACGAGCTTTTTAATAGAAGCTTATTATTTCAAGAAATGGCTGGCGTTTAATGTAAAAAGGATATATTCAACTTTGATGCCTTTAAAAAAAATTTTAATTGTTTTGCCTAGCATGGATGCTGGTGGTGTAGAAAGAATTAGAATTATTCTCGCTAATGAGTTCAAGGCTTTTGGTTTTGAAGTTGAGTATGCATTACTTAATGCAAAAGGTTCATTATTAGACATAGCCTCCAAAGAAAATAAAATTTATGATTTGAAAGTAAATAAAATTAGATATCTTCCATTCAAACTTGGGAAATTACTAAAGGAAACAAAGCCTGATGCAATTTTAGCATCAATTTGGCCAGTAACTGTCGCCACAGTTTTTGGAGTATTTATATCAAGAATATCCTGTTCTCTTGTTTTGTCAGAACATAATCACCTTTCTACCCAATATCAACATAAAGGCTTTATTCATAAAATCTTAATGAGAGCAAGTATGTTCCTATGCTATGGATTTGCATCAAGAGTCGTTGCGGTTTCTGCAGGCGTTAAAACTGATCTTCAAAGGCTTTCTTATATAAGCCATAAAAAATTTGAGGTTATTTATAATCCTATTTTGCCATTAAAAAATTCTGACAATAGTAAACTAAATGAAGTTAATAGCCATTGGAACAGCGCAAATGAAAAAAGAATTATTTCTGTTGGCAGTCTTAAGCAACAAAAAAATCATTCTTTACTTATAAATGCATTTGCTATTGTAAATAAAAATTTACCATCAAAATTAATGATCATAGGTGAGGGAGAAGAGAGAAAAAATTTAGAAAATCAAGTCAAAATAATGGGTTTAGAGAATCAAGTAATTTTTGCTGGCTTTCAGCAAGATATTAATCCATTTTATCAAACTGCAGATTTATTCGTATTATCGTCAAACTATGAGGGCTTTGGGAATGTGCTCTTAGAAGCATTAATCAATGGAGTAAATATTGTTTCTACGGACTGTAAATCGGGCCCTGCTGAAATTTTATCTAATGGTAAATATGGAAAACTGGTTCCAGTTAATGATGTTGAAGCGCTCGCCTCTGGAATTATTGAAGTTCTAAAGGGTAGTTCTATAGATCAAAATATTTTGCAAAGTAGAGCACGCGAATTTCATCCAAGTCAAATTGCTAAAAAGTACCTCTCGTTATTATTTCCAACTCAAAAGCATGTTAAAAAATAAAAAATCATTGTTTATATCTTATGATGGGCTTCTTGATCAACTTGGCGCTAGTCAAATTCTGCCATATCTTGAAGGGCTTGTTTCACATCTTGACGAGTTGCATGTTATTAGCTTTGAAAAAAGAAATAAAATGAATCAAATGGGTGTGAAACTTTCTCAGCAATTAATTGATAAAAGAATACATTGGCATCCATTAATTTTTTCAAACAAATTTGGTTTAATTGGGAAAGTTTTTGACGCTTTTAAAATGCAATTTTGTTCCCTATATTTATCTTGGAAATATTCAATTGATATCATTCATTCTAGAAGCCATTTACCAGCCATTATCGGTAGATTAATAAAACTATTACTACAAAAAAAACTTCTTTTTGATTTTAGAGGTTTATGGGTTGATGAGAGAGTTGATAAAGGCAGCTGGAACAGGAAATTTTTGTTTCACAATATTCAATATAAAATTTTTAAATATATAGAAAGATTTTTGATATCTGGCTCAGATCACATAGTTGTTCTTACAAATAAAGTTGTTGAGGAAATTAAATATTTGGGTCAAGTAAATTCTGAAAAAATAACAGTTATTCGGTGTTGTGCAGATTATTCACATTTTAAAAATTTAGAGCATAAGTCAGACCTTAAGAATGCTTTAAACATTCCCAAAAATGCAAAAATAATTGGATATTTAGGATCTGTTGGACAAATTTACATGGTACGAGAAGTAATTAATTTTTTTAAAGAATGTATAAATAATGATCCCAATACTTTTTTAGTTGTTGTTACTTTCGAAATTGAAGATTTTTTGCTCATTGCGAAAGAAGAATTAAATGAAGCACAGTTAAAAAATATTAGAATTCAATCAGCGTCAAGAAACGAGGTGCCAGAATATATAAATTTAATGGATTTAATGGTGATGTTTTATACTCCTACTTATTCAAGAATTGCTACGTGTCCGACAAGAATGGGAGAAAGTTTTGCATGTGGGGTGCCAATAATATCTAATGAGGGGATTGGAGATGTTTCAGAAATTGTTGCTGACATTAAAGGGGGAATTATTATTCATAATACCTCTTCAACAAATATTACTATTGGTATGAAAAAGTTTTTTGAGGGTAATTTTAATTCCGGTAATGATTTAAGAAATACTTCTAAGGAATTTTTTTCACTTGAAGCAGGAGTTCAAAAATATTTGAAAGTATACGAATCAATCTTCTTTTTAGAGAGCTAGAAAATTTTACAAAACATTTCTCTATTAGGTATCAGCTTTACTGGTAGAAAAGTATAATGATTCTTCATAAGTGGGAGGATAAGTTGACCAAAGTAGACTCAAGAGTAAATTATGATCAGCAAACAATTGATTCTTTTGGCCAGGAATGGCAAAAATTTGATCAAAATAAACTTTCTGATTTTGAAGTTAAAAAACTCTTTAATAAGTATTTCAGCATTTTTCCATGGAATAAGATTACAGATAGTTCTGTTGGATTCGATATGGGATGTGGATCAGGAAGGTGGGCTAAGATTGTTGCGCCTAAAGTGGGGCACTTAAATTGTATTGATCCCGCATCTGAAGCAATTGAAGTAACTAAGAAGGCTTTGCAAGCAAATACAAATGTTACTTTCTTAAATGAAAGCATTGATAGTGTATCTATAAGAAAAAATAGCCAAGATTTTGGCTACTCCCTTGGTGTCCTGCATCACATACCTGATACTCAAAAAGCTCTTACTACATGTGTTAGCTTATTAAAGCCCAAAGCTCCGCTCTTAATATATCTTTATTACAATCTTGATAATAGACCTCTTCTTTTTAAGTTCATGTGGAGGTGCAGTGAGATATTTAGGTCAATAATTTCTAAATTGCCGAATTCGCTAAAACCAATCCTAACTGATGTAATTGCAGTATTTCTATATTGGCCACTTTCAAGATTTGCAAAGTTTGTTTCATGGATAGGTCTGAATCCATCCAGCTTGCCTTTATCATTCTATAGAGATTCAAGCTTTTATACTCTTAGGACAGATAGTAGAGATAGGTTTGGCACCCCTCTAGAGCAAAGATTTTCTAAAAAGGAGATCACAGAAATGATGCATTCTGCTGGACTTGAAAAAGTTACATTTTCAGATCATGAGCCATATTGGGTAGCAGTAGGCTTTAAAAAGTGATTCATAAGCCAAAAAATATTTTAGTTGTTTGCCCTTACCCAGAAGATACACAAGCAGGGCAAAGGTTAAAATATGAGCAATATTTTCAACGTTTTCGAGATGAGGGATTTTCCATTGATGTTGATTCGTTTATTAATAATAGAACGTGGTCAGTTTTATATAAAGAGGGATATTTTTTTAAGAAAGTTTTGGGCTTAATCTCGGGTTATTTTAAAAGAATTAAAACAATATTTAAGTTACACCAGTATGAAATAGTATATGTCTTTATGTGGGTAACTCCAATTGGTCCCCCAGTCTTTGAAAGAATTTATAGAACTTTTGCAAAAAAAATAATTTTTGATATTGAAGACAACTTTATTGATACCCAATTACTTCCTAGCAATGAGAATAGAAATTTTTTACTGACATTCTTAATGGGAAATATGAAGCAGATTTACTTAGCTAAGAATGCAGATTTTGTAATTACTTCATCACAATATCTTGCAGAAGAGGCCATAAAACTTAATAAAAGATCAAATGCAATGTTTATTTCCTCCTCAATAGATTCAGATAAATTTTTTCCAATAAATAAATACTCCAATGACAAAAAAATTGTAATAGGCTGGACAGGAACATATTCCACAAAATTACACTTAAACCTCTTGAAAGATGTTTTTTTAAGACTAGCAAAAAAAATTGATTTTACTTTGAGAGTAATCGGCAACTTTAATTTTGACATCCAAGGTGTTGATGTTGATTACGTTGAGTGGTCTAAAAAAAATGAAGTTAGAGATCTTCAGGGAATTGATATAGGAGTGTATCCACTTCCCGAAGAGAAGTTTGTTTTGGGAAAAAGTGGACTTAAAGCTATTCAATATATGTCATTCGGACTACCCATTGTTGCGACATCAATCGGTACAACAAATGATATTATTCAAAATGATGTAAATGGGATATTGGTTCAATCGGATGATGAGTGGGTTGAAAGCTTATATAAATTAGCTACTAATCCTGATTTAAGAAAAAGATTGGGACAAAGGGCAAGACAAGATATGTTAGAAAAATATTCTACGAAAGCTATATATAATAAATATATCAAAGTTTTAAATAAAACGTTGGAGATTTGAGATCATTATGAAAGATAAGAAAATATACATGGCTGGAGCTGGGGGCATGCTTGGCGATGCATTTTATAGAGTATTCAAGAAAGAAAATGATTTATTTTGTTCTGATATTAATATTACTTCCGACTGGGTTAAGTCCTTAGATTTTAGAAATAGAGAGGGTTATATTGATGATGTGTTAAATTTTTCTCCTGATTACTTATTTCATTTAGGAGCTCATACAGATCTAGAATATTGTGAGGATAATCCAAATGATGCCTACGCAACAAATACTCTTCCCGTAGAAACAGCTGTATTTATTTCAAATAAGCTGGATATTCCACTGCTTTATATTTCCACTGCAGGAATCTTTGATGGTAATCAAGATACCTATGATGATTGGGATAACCCTAATCCACTTGGTCATTACGCTAGATCTAAATATGCAGGAG
>CEQL01097394.1_pt1 | contig 11901 bp, 7 predicted proteins | sample 356281 | NCBI WGS metagenome assembly CEQL01 (sample SAMEA2621203, study PRJEB7988) | marine metagenome | biome: marine biome (ENVO:00000447); feature: surface water layer (ENVO:00002042); material: "saline water (ENVO:00002010), including plankton (ENVO:xxxxxxxx)" | depth 5 m
TCGTAAAGTGTTATTTCTAATTCTTCCCAAGCTCCCTTACCTTTTATATATCTCTTCACATTGATGTGGTCGAGTTCAATGGTCTCGAAAGCTATGGTTGGTCTGTTCGCTGTTTTAATCAAATAAGAAGGGATACCCTCAATGTACATGATGTATCGGTTCTTCGTCTTTGGTTCAAACGGAGTGAACATTATTTCTGACGGATCTAATAAGTCTGGCATTTCATTTCTCCATAATTTTAAGAATGTCTATTCTTATATAAATATCACATTTCCAAAAAAACCATATAATTGGTTTTTAGAAGTTTTTTAGAAGTTTTTTAATTCTTCCCATAATAAATATTTTTAGGCAATAAAAAACCCCACAAAAAAGTGGGGTTTTCTATATTGTTTTTCCCTATTAACTTGGGAAAGCTGCTCCAGTAGGTAAGACAACGAAGTCCAACACAATGAATTCAGCTGTTCTTGTAGGTTGAATGAATATCTGACCAACCAACTGATTTCTATCAATGACATCAGGTGTGTTGTTGGTATCATCCATGACAACTCTAAATGCGGATAAACCACTATTAGCTTGAACTGACTCTAAGAAAGGATTCACAATGTTTAGGAATCTGTTTCTTGTTGCAGATGTGTTTTGTTCGAATACTAAGAACCTTGAAGATGATGCGATGAACTTCTTCAATCTGATTAATAGTCTTCTTACATTGACTCGGTCAAGTGCTGATGGACGACCTTGTAAGGTCTTTTGTCCCCATACACATACACCTTGTCCAGGAAATGAAGCGATTGGATTGATTCTTGCTTCGTACAGAGTATCTCTTTCGGCGTGTGTTAAACGAGTCTGAGCTTCTGTTACAGTTGTCAATCCACCACGATTCAATCCAGCAGGTGCGAACCATTCATGAGCTACCCTATCGGTAAATGCGATAGTTCCAGCTAACACTACTGATGGTGGAACCCATACAGGTAGGTTAGTGTTTCTATCCCTTATCTTTACCCAAGGATAATAAGTAGCTGCGTAATTACTATCAAGTGCTTCAATTGCTGAAGTAGCGTCTGAAATACTTGCTCCATACTTAACACAATCCAAGATAACAAATGTATCACCTCTGTCTTCGGCTTTACCGATAGCGTGATTTGTTATACTTGAGTGTAAATTATGGATTACACCAGGTACCACCAACATATTGATATCAAACTCATCAGGATTACTGATAGCGTTAATACCTTTCTTATATGCTGTGTATCCAGTTGCAGATGTTGAAGATATATCAAATCCTTGTGTGTTTGTAGCTGTAATATCAGCTCCACTCAACTTAGGATTAGCTGGGTTATCTCCATTGAATCCACCTTGAAATGGAACAACGAATCTTCTTTGGTCTATGTGTGATAAATCCAAAGTAACTTTTTCAGTAGCGTCTGAGAAAGTTTCAGTTGAAGGTTTGATGGAGTTTGTTCCATTAAAATCTTCAAGACTCATTGTGGTATGGTTACCAGCTCCTGCGGAGTTTGGTAATGGTGATAAGTATTCACTAGCATCAGCGTTATTAAAATCATGACCATACAATACATTCACATCAGGTGCACCATTGGTGTTCAACTGAGATGATTGGAAAGGCCATGCTGGTATTGTAGTTGTACCAGGTGATGGATTAGTAATTGCTGCGTGTCCCATTGGAACCAATACTTTTGGTATAGCTCCATTAGCGATTTCAGTAAAGTCACTCACATAGATGTGTTTGGAACGATTATCCCAATCACCATTGAAAGTTAACTTACCATCTGAGTCAATTGTTACAAATCTATCACCAATTCTTCTTGCGAAGTAATTTGTACTCTCAGGATTGAAGTTAAGATTATCATATTGTTCTAATATGTTATCTTTGGTCAAACCTTTGTCATCCAAACCAGTCTGTCTAACTTGAAGTGAGAATGAACCATAATCACTACCAGCTATCGTACCAGCTTTCTTAACTGCGACAATAACAACTTTCAACTTATTATTAACATCACTACCATGTGAACGAGTGTTAACCTTGAAAAGATTATATCTTGAACCATTAATCAACTGTGATTGTATGGATGGTGTTGATGCGTGATTGTAAGCTGAGTTTGTAAAGTCAACTGAGGAATGTGAACCACTAGCTAATGAAGCAGTAGAGGCTGCACCTTTACTACCAAAGTTGCTAGAGTTAAATTTAAATGATTTGTACAAATAAACAGGTACGGTATTCAGACCTGACTTTTGAACTTGTGGGTCTTTAGAGAACACATTTTCAAAGAAGTCTGCACTTGAGGTGTTGAATGATACTGTGTAAGAACGATTAGTTACTGATTTAGCACCAAAGTTACTACCACTTACCGCTAGCGTAAATGATGACCAACTTCCTGCTGAACCTTGAGTAACTGTACATCCATCTAATCTTACTGTACCATCAGAACCACCACGAGAGGGTGCCAATACAAATCCAGTTGAATTTGAGGCTCCACTACCACTAATGTTTACTTGAACAAAGTCGGCGGAATATCCACCTGTGTTGAGAACACGAACAATCGTTACTTGTCCAGCACTTCTCAAATATTGTTCTACGGCGTACGGAGTGTATATATCCTTATTCGTTGAACCAAACATCTCTTCAAACTCAGCGAAACTGGAAACCATAGTAGGAACAAAAGCAGGACCTTTTACAGTAGGTCCTACAATTGCTGCACCGATTTCAGCAATCCCTTGAGGTAGAAAAGAAAGGTCTCGTTCACGAGTAAATACACCCGGACTTACGATTCTTTCTGCCATTAATTATCTCCCAATTTTGATTATTATTTCATGAAATAAAACATCATTATTCGGCCTAACGAAGACCAAATTGTTTAAATATAAATATAGCCCAAAAATCCCAAACGATTGTTATCGTGGGATTTAATTACTATTGTTGAGGTTCTTCTTGAGCCGTTGGTGTGAATACACCTGTTTTTGGGTCTAATTGACCTGGCCCATACTTTTCATTTAGACTTTGTACCAATTGTTGTTCAGATTTTTGTAATTCTGAATACTCGGTTTCTAAACGAATCTCAGTTTCATCAAGAGCTTCCAATTGTTGGGTCAATAGTATTCTCTGAACCTTAAGTTGTCCGAATTGTTGTTGTTTGGTTGTGTAACCTTGATTCAAATCATTTAATGATTTCAATTCCTCTTCGGTAAACTTAATTTCAGAAGTTTGTCCTTCAACTTTTTGGGCTAGTTTTGATTCTTCTGTAACTGCCATAACTTTTATCTCCTATTTTGAGTTTTAAATAAATATAACCTTATTTGTTCAAACAATCACATTTTTGCTTGATTTCATCAACTTCATCTTTTAATTCTTTAATACTTTGTATTAATAATGGTACTAATCGTTTATAATCAACACCTAAATAACCATTTTTTCTCTCTTCAACGATTTCAGGATGTATTTTTTGAACTTCTTGAGCTACAACACCAACATCATGACCTCTTTCTCTGGCCCAACTCGGTGATTTGTCATTCCAATCAAATTCATAACCATTTATCCCATCAATCTTATCCAAAGCACCTTCAATAACTTGTAAATTATTTTTCAATCTCATATCGGATGAATTAAATGCTACAACATCACCATCTGCTAATATATCACCACTTGAGGATACGGATGAACCACTTATGTTACCTGTGAATACACCTTCACCCGTTACGGATATACCTGTATTCGTGGTTTGTAATTTTGTACTATTGTTGTAATTTAAATCAACTGAATTAGCTGCGTTGAATACAGCCATCGTTTTGGAACCAGCTGCATTTTGAAATGTCTGTGTGCCAGACCTATAAAATATAGTTCCTGTACCATTATCCTTTATGTAACTATTACTACCATCGTGATATAATTGTAAATCGTCTGCATCACCAATATTCAGAAAGGCATCATCTGGTATATCGATATTACCATCTACCTCTAAGGAAGTTGAATTTAATAACTGAAGCCTATCGGATTTCAGTCTTGCGGTGATGACTTGTGAACCACTTCTAATGTTTGAAAATTCAATAATACCATCTTCAGTACTATCTGCTTTATCTTGAATCTTACCACTTATTTTTGAATAGACAACCTCTTGGTCAGCAGCATTCTCACCTTTGAATTTTATCTGTCCTAAATAGTCTGAATCAGCTGGGGAACCTGAATTTCTCTTTAAGGTTATAACTGGAGCCGCGGAACTACCTGCATCCGTAGAGGTGACTAAAATACTATCGTTAGTAGTAGTGTTTGTTAATTCTAAAGTATTGAGATGTGCGTCACTACCCGATACTATTACTTTTTTCCAATTCGGCATCTAATTTATCTCCTTATGGTTGGTTACTCTTTCAAGCCCACTTCCTAATGTGTGCCTCACATTAGGCCAATAAGTTATTTTTCTTCTATCCAAATATCATCACCATCTTGTCTAATTTTTTGTTTTGGTTTTGGTTTGGATTTTTTATCATTCCAATCTACCATGGCTTGTTTTATCTGAAATTCAGACTTACCTGCCATTTGATATTGATTTCTCAGTTTACCAATCACATGATTGGCTAAACCTATATACTTACCAGGTACCATAGAGTTCTCAACTATATTTAACAAGAACTCTATGTCCTGTTTAGTAAGTTTATGTGTTTCTTCCTCAACTATAGTTGTTTTACCTTTAGTTGTAAAAGCCATTTTGTAACCTCATTATTTTATTACGAATAAATCCAAATGGTTCCATTACTATTTATTGCCATTTCTCCAGCTCCGTACTCTTTATCACCATCTACAGGTGCGTCATTGTCACCGAGTTCTTTAACGGTTACCACACTTTCCAATGGTGTTACTGCTGTATCAGCGGCCTTTATGTCTTTTGCTACTGACCATCTATTTGATGTTGTATCATGATAGAGGGCTGAACCAGTATCTGCGTTTGAACCTTCTTGAACAATTATACCACCATCTACATTTGAACCTGCTGAACCAGTCGCGATGAATATAAATTGGTCACCAACTGCTAAATTTGTACTCGAAATAGTAGTTGTTGAACCATTCACAACAAGGTTACCTGCGACGGTCACACCACTTGTTGTAAGTTTCAAAGCTTCCGTTGAACCGACATCAAATACGATTTGGTCATCAGTTGTGAAATTAATCGTGGTATCGTTAGCGGCTCTACCAATGATTAATCCAGTATTGTACAATGTGGTAAATGTTTGGTTGGCGTTAATACTAAGTGCACTTCCACCACCACCATCAATACCAGTACCTGCGATACTTGTCGCTATAGCGTCTTCATCAATACCACCATCTTTTACGGATATCGTTCTGGCTCCACTACCATTAAAGGTTGTACCACTATTTAACGCTATTGTGGCGTTATCAACGGTCAAATCATTCGGTACTTTCAATACAGAAAGGGTATCACTTGATAATTCTAATGTAGTGGTATCTGCTGCGTTTGTGTTTAACATTGTACCCTCAACGACATTAGCGTTGATTGTGATTCCACCATCAGCTCCGATTGTTGCATCATCACTATCAGAAGCTATTGCAAATACACCATTCGCAACATTAGTCATACTGATTCTTTTCTCAGTTCCGTTATCGGATATTAAGAATTCGTCTTGTGTAGCGTGAGGTGTTGCATCCAATTCAGTTAATGTATCAATATCTTGAGCTACACCAGTAAGATTTGAACCATCACCATAAAATGAACCACTTAATAGTGATGCAGATATATGTGCGGATACAACTAAATTACCAGTCAAATCTGCTCCATTAGCTGTTACACTTAACCTTTCCGTATCATTAATGTGAACATTAACTTCATTTGATGTGTCAAATTTCAAATACTCTTGGTCTGCTGCTGTACCTATCTTTCCTAATGATGAGTTGATTATAGATGTGATACTTGTTTGGGCCGCAGCGACACTTAATTGTCCACTACTTGCGGCTATACCAGTTCCGTTGATTCCATCAACAAAGTCTGCTATAGATTCTTTCTTTGAAGCATTTGAGTCGTTTGCGTCAATAATTGCAATACTATCAGCTGATACATCAACATCTGCTGCGGTTAATTCATTTAAATCTAAGGCTAACGCATTTCCAGCACCACCACTTAAACCATCTCCTGCGGCTGCGGCGGCGATTCTGATTGTGTTAGCATTAGCTTCTAATCCAGTACCAGCTAAAGGTGTCGCTAAATCACCAATGTTAGCTCTACCATCAGTTCCACCATCACTTACGAGTATTATATCACTCACTGCAAGTGTGGCAGATGTCAAATCACTTCCAAAATTGTCAATATCAAGTGAGGTAGCTGTAATTCCTGTTAAATCACTACCATCACCTACGAATGACCCAGTGAAAGAACCCGTGATTCTTGAACCTGCGATACTGGAGTTGTTAACTATAGTACCCGCAGTTCCGTTTGCAGTTCCCACACTAAGTGAGGAAACATCAGCAGACGAACCAGAGACGAGTACCTTTCTCCATTGTGCCATTTTTTTCTCCTAATTTACCCAACTAAGTGGGTTTATGTTATCAATAAATATCATTGAGGGTCATTTTCATACCCTAAATACCAAGCATCTGAACCACTATAGATTAGTCCACCTGCTACGGGTGTTGGACGATTACCATCAACCGCTCCAAACACAAACATTTTATCTTGTGTTGCTTTAAACACTAAATTATTACTATTATCTACAAAATTAAATAAATCTCCACTACCTTTGGTAGCCTTAAAGTTCCAATTTGAACCTGTGAGGGCATTTTCACCACTTAATTGATTCCAAGTTGTCGAACCATACTTGAAAGCGTTAGCATCTAATAATAAACTACCAGTCAATTGGTGTGTATCATCACTTGAATCACCAAATTGAGTGGAACCGCTTATTTGTTGTGTCGTTACTTGGGTTACTGAAGAGGATACAATATATTGATTTGCCTGTACGATATTTGCTTCAACTCTTCCGAATGAACCAGTTGTCTCCCCTGCACTTTGTACTTCAGTTGTTGAGAATGTATTACTTATGTTCTGTACAAGTGTTGAGTTGATTGGTTGACCACCGACAGCTATCGTTCCACTATCCACATCAACTCTACTAGCGGTTATGGCCGTGGCTTCTATTCTACCAAATGAACCCGTTCCACTTGATACCGTAAGTCCTGCAAATGTAGGAGAGTCACCACTTTGTAATCCACTATCCACATCGGTATTGACACCATTGGTTGCCAATCTAATCGTACCTTGTGAGGGACTACTTGCGACCGAACTACTTACAATACCACTTGGAAGTTGTGCACTTGAACTTATTATTCCTGCTTTTAAATTTTGTATGGCGGATTCTGTTACGGAATCAATTCCAGTCAACTGACTTCCATCTCCAAGATATGTTCCGAATGATGCCGTTGATGCTGATGAACCACTCACATAAGAAGAAACATTTACCCTACCGAATGAGCCTGAGGCCCAATTCTTTGAATCGGTTCCTATACCACCTTCGTTATTGGCTCTTGGGACTATGTTCTTTGTTGCCATTTAGATTCTCCTAATCTTAAATAAATATTTATTTTTTTTATTCTCGTTATTATTGTCTTGGTATAATATCGTTATTACCATCATATTCATAAAATACACTTAATCCACTTGTGGTTGTTGCTGGTTGTAAATCACCATTACCATCCTCTTCAAATATACTATCCAAATCACTACCACCACCTGAACCGAATCCACCTCTGACTGCTGATGCACTTACTGCTGTATCAAAACTACTACCACCCACAACTAAACTACCAAATGAACCAGTAACTGTGGTAGTTAATGAACCAGTTATTTCTAAATCGTTGGTAGTATTGAAGGATGAACCTGTTGCCACAAATATACCTGCAGTCTCATCTACTGAAGCGGTAGGAAAATAAAAATTACTCCAATTTACACTTGCACCAGCTTTACTTGCCTTTATCAATCTGTCTTCTGATTGGATATACACTATCTGTCCATCTTCGACCCTTTGGACAGTTATACTACCTGTATCTGAACCACTAGCTATGGTTCTAAATGCACCTGCAACCAACTTTACATCAGTTATCTTGATATTTCCTAATACTCCTAAATTTTCACCAAAACTTAATGCCATTTATCTCTCCTATACCTCACTTGATGGTGCTGAACCACTTGATGATAATAAGTGATAGAATTGTGTTGGGTTTGTACTAGCGTCAAGTGCGAAAATCATTCCCCATCTATCATTACCAAATATCTTCACACCAGTATCGGTACTAAAATAATGTAAACCAGCAGTTACGGCTTGGTCACTTGAGGAGTTATCGTTGAATACGGTGAACTCCCTAGCTGTACTACCACCTAATCCTGCTCTTAATGAATTTGGTTTTTGAAAAACTTGTGATGATGATGGATACAATACTATAAATTGATGTCCATTATCACTATTACCATTCAGTGCTATATTACCGAATTGTCTAAATGTAGAGAATCCACTACCTGAACTTGCTAAATGATTCAAACTCTGTGATGCCACCAATAACATCTGTTGACCACCTGCCTCTGTAATTGTTGAATCACCAATCTTTCCTGACTTTAACTGACCCATAAATGAACCACTTGTGACACCAACATCGTCTCCACCAGCGTCACCAAGTTGTGTGATTGCCGTTCCCTCACTACCATCCAATACTAATACATTTGTATTTTTGTAAAAATAAAACATTGGTGTTACGGTTAAACTTCCATTAGACGCATCTGATGTATGGAATCCATGTTGGTCTTTTACAGTCACAGAAAAACTATAATTACTAGCTGACAAATCAGTATTAGCATTTATTATCATGGCGTTTCCACTTTGTTTTGCTGAAAAAAGACTTCCATGAGTTCCACCAAATGCGAAAGTATCAAAATTTACGGTATCACTTTCCGTATCAGAAAAACTTGCCGAACATATAAAAGATCCTGATAGTGATTTCTCAGCAGATAATGTTTGACTACTTGGACTCAATGTGATGGATGGTGGATTATTTTTTGCTACATTTAAAGTTATACTTCCACTTCCGATATTTTGATATTGGTCTTGAAATACTACAGAAGCCGTTAAAGCAGAACCACCAAAAATTCTACCCGAACCACTTATGTTGGATTTTATACTCAACCCACCAGCTGCAGAAGAGGTGATGAATTGATGTGGTGTACTTTTATCGGCTTCAAACACACTAAAGGCCTGAACACTTGGAGAACCAAAACCACTATTCAAGTAAGTAACTCCCAAGTCTCCTTGTGTACCACTTCTTCCATTTGAATTTATAAATATATTTGAACTACTAAGTGCACTCTCTATAATGTAAAATGTACCATTCGTTGTTAATGTACCTAAGTCGGCAGTAGCTATTGTAAATGTGTGTTGACCAGTACCAGTTTCAAATCCATGTTCATCTTTGATTGATGCAGTGACTTGATAGGTTGTTGAACCACCTGATGCTACCGAACCACTTAGATTTGTTTTTGGAAAAATTTCATAATCATCACCACTTCTTGAAGATGACAACTGACCACTTGGGTCGGTGAAGGTAAATGTATTGTGATTCAAACTATCTGATTCTGCATCTGACCATCCAATAGTCAATAGTTTATTTCCTGGCCTTGCTTCATTAGAGTTTAAAAAAGTCGAATTATTTGTAAACGATGCTGTTGGTGCACTATTTCCTTTTATATCTACCCTTATACTACCACTACCTATATTTTGATATTGGTCTTGAAATTTAACTGATGATGTTAAATGACTTCCTTCTACAAATGAAGATGCACTTATATTTGCTTTAATTGATATACCACCAGCTGCTGACGATGTTAAAAAATTATGTGGAGTTGAACCATCACTCTCAAACAATGAAAAAGATTGTACTGATTGGTTACCAAAATTAGCTCCATTAGTATAAGAAACATCTAAATCTGCCACAGTTCCTGCTATTCCACTTGTTGCAGTTGTGACAGATGCTCCACTCACAGCTGATTCAATTATACTCGAACTCACATCACCACCTAATGTACCAATATCTGCTGCTGAAATCGTAAATGTATTTTCAGTTGTACCAGTTCTGAATCCATGCTCATCTTTGATGGATGCTGTCATTTGATAAGTTGTGGAACCACTTAAGTTATTTTGAGCTCTGACAAAATAAGAATCCCCACTTTTTACAGTCGTTAATTGTCCACTTGGGTCTGTAAATACAAAAGTATTGTGATTGAGACTATCACCTTCAGTATCACTAAAAGTTATGGTGGATAAATTATTTGTATTCGCCCTTGCTTCATTTGAATTTAAAAATCCGTTTGCGGTAGAATTACTGAAACTCGGTGTTGGAGCGTTGTTGATTTGTACCTTGACTTGTACAAGAGATGATGTCATGGTTCCAAAAGCATTACTTGCTGTTACACTTCCACTCAAGTAACTCGTGTTATCAAATTTAAAATCTGAACCACTTATGTTTGTCCCAACACTCAAATTTCCATTTGAATTATTTATTGAGATGTGTTGTGAACCAGTAAACATAAAATATACGGTTTCATTTGAATTGAAATCCGCCTGTGTACCTGTTCTTCCATTACTACTAACTCTTATAGCGTCACCATTTGTTGCACTTTCTATAATATAGAATAAATCTTGACCATTAAAGGTATCACCTGCATTATTTGTAAGAGTTGGAATTGGGTCATCTGTAATATTAACAGTAATTACACCACTTGAACTTTCAGCGTTAAAATTATCACGATATGTTGCACTATATGTATATTGATTAAAAATATCACTATTCAGATATTGTCCTGCTTTCAATTGTAAAGTACCATTACTTGCAACTTGAAATGGGTTGTTTGATGGATTACTTTGGTTAGCATTTGAACCACCACTACCACTCGTTAATGTCAAAGCTGTAAAGGTTACGGTATCTCCTTCAGTATCATTCGTAGTAATTGTTCCAACTGTAGTTAAACTATTTGTACTTGTTCCTAATCCATGTTGTGTGTGACTACCACTACTTTCATTAATGGTAAATACTTGACTTGCCATAGTTGGTGCATTATTATCAGTCACATTTACCAATATGGGTAGAGTGGTTAGATAACTTCCACTTGTATTTCCGTGATGTTCGTCTGAAGCACTTATCGCTAATTCATGACTTTGAATAGTCTCGAAATCAAAACTACCTGTCGCAGTTTTTAAAACTACTTGTTTTCCACCTGCCACATCACTAAAACTTGAACTAAATCTTGTAGCTGCACTTTGACTCAATGGTGAAATCGTTATGGTATCAGATTCCTCATCCGTGACAAAAAATGTTAAAATTGTAGTACCACTTGTGGTATTTTCATTTACACTACCTGTATTAGATGTTATTATTGAACCACCAATACTTGTGGTTCTAAAGTTTGGTGCAGTATTTGGAGTGACCCTTATAAATACAGTTGCGGCCGATGTGGTTATTGTATCACTAACCTCAACTAAAAATGGGTGTGCTAGTTGACCATCACCTCGATTAGTTGTATTCATACTTGCACTTGTAGAAGTGTTGGTAGTTATCTGACCACTTCCACTATGTATTTTGAAAAAGTCATCCGAATAGGAACTCTGTGTTGAGAATGAAACCTCACTTGATAATGCTTCAGCATCTGTTGCAGTTATAGTTCCAACCACAGAACCCGAATCTATAAATTCATCTATTACAAAATTACTACCACTTAAACTTGGTGGAGTATTGGGATAAAATACTGCATCTAAAAATTGTTGGATTGAACCACTTGTACCAGGATTAAAACTAGCAGAAAATAATCCTGTGAGATTTGTATTCAATACTCTTCGATTTCCATTATA
>CEQL01115930.1_pt1 | contig 11899 bp, 7 predicted proteins | sample 356281 | NCBI WGS metagenome assembly CEQL01 (sample SAMEA2621203, study PRJEB7988) | marine metagenome | biome: marine biome (ENVO:00000447); feature: surface water layer (ENVO:00002042); material: "saline water (ENVO:00002010), including plankton (ENVO:xxxxxxxx)" | depth 5 m
ATGGGTGCAAATGAAATGGGTGCAAATGAAATGGGTGCAAATGAAATAGAATGTATTTCTTCGAATTTTACAACAAAAAAAACTCAATAATATTATATTTGTATATTATAATAATGAATGATATAAAAGCACAATTTCAAAAAAATAAAAAAGATTTTGTAGGTGAAACATATAGGTATTCTAATAATATTTTAGCCCCTAGGTCTATTGGTATGGGTGACGAAGGTGATTTGGGTGTTTTAGCAAATGATATCGCTGGATTGTTGTCCTATTCACAATTATTAGTAGAGGGTGGAGGATATGCATCAAAGTCTGGAAAACCAATGGGAAATAGTTATTTTTTAAAAACAATGGGTCAATGTGTTCCCACGGATTTAAAAGGACGTCCAGCAAAAGTAAATGATAATGAAATTGTCAATAAAGATGAAATAAATTTATCATTGAGCAATAAAAAACGAAAAGATAAAGTACGAAGATATATTTATATTAATAATATACCACAAGGTGAATTAAAAGGTTTAGATGGTGATTTTTCTGATTTTAGAGGATTAATACCAGGAATAGTAAATAATATAACTGCAATGGACCCTACAGAAATACTAGGTGGTTTAATGGAAGGTTTGGATCCATCATGTGCTAAAATTAGAATGAATGTGGTAGACAATAACAATCGTGTAACAAAAGAATCGCGTCATGTAGCACTATCTGATATTAAAAATTTAAACCCATGTTTATTTGGTGGCAATGGGGCTCGCAATCCTTTGTCTGGTAAAAGATGTTCACAAGTAGGTTTTGCAAATATGTTTAGTAAAGGAACTGTTAATGAAATTCCTAAAAAAGAAAAAAAATCTGGATTTGTAAATGTATATAATTTGTCCATGAGTTTATTTTTTATGTATCTATTGTATAAAATCTTTAAGAAAAATTAATCCTATGAAAAATTAAAACCAATAATTATTTATCGATTTTAAATGGGAAATTGATATCCCTATTACAAAAAAAATAGTTCCTACTATCATATGATGTATGGCTGTAAATTGGAAAGACATATTTAAATAATTAGAAATAATATTTAATGGTGAAGTATCTATGGATGGATATACGCCAAATACGATAGCCAATAATAAAAATAAAGAAGATAATATAATCCTTATCATATAATATATTATAAATATATTATATTATATAATTGTACCAATTCATTCGTGTTTTAAAAATATATTTGGTATTTTATTATATTTATTATATTCAATATTATTTTTTTTACACCAATTAATACATTTTTGAATATTATTTAATTTTAATGTTTTTATTTTTTCATTTTTATCTTTATTTTTTATCAATTTTATAGTATGATGTATATTATCAATTTGTTTTTGACAATATATAACATTTATTTCATTTACTAGATTAATAGTATAATGTGGTATATCTATGTCTATAATAGAATATATGTATTTTGTATCAAAATCTATGTTTTGCAATATTTTCAAAATATTAATTAATTTATTGGAAATTTTCGCTGTATTTTGACATTTAAAACCTTTACAAACAATATATTTTTCAGAATTTGCGTGTCTACTGGTATGTGGTTTATAAATCAATATTTCTTTATAAAAACAAGAGAGTAAAAATATAATATCATTTGTAGATTTTAAAAACAAATCAAATATTTTTAAAATAAAAGTTCCGTTATATTTTTGCATAGTCAATGCATATGCTACTTGGGTAAAAATTAGTCGAAATGCATTATTTTCTTGATTATTAAAATCTACCGAAAAATCGAAACCTCCATCACCCGTTATTATATTCATAGAATTACCAAAATGTTGTTTGCAATATAACAAATTTTGCGGATTATATAAATTACCTGTGTTATCAGCACCTCGTTCTATAATAACATTATTATGTGAATTCATATTTAATTTAAATTTATCCCAACCAGGTATATAATTATTATGTTCATCTAATAATGTCATACCATAATAAATATCATTTGAGTTGTTTCTTAATTTATACGTTGCTTCAATAAATCCACCTGGACCTTCAGCAAGATGAAATGTTTTTATCCCCCCTGGTATATTAAGTATATCGTGTGTGTTATATATTTCTACTAATTTAAAAAAAGCTCGGGATATTGGTTTATATTTACTAATAGAAAATTTACTATCTGGTATAACTGTGTGTATAAATTCATATGTGTTTGTGTATTTTTTAATAGTATCCCAATTGGATAAATAACTATTAATTTTACTTTTGATTTTGTTTAAATAATATAAAGTGCTTTTGTTAATAAAAATTGGTATTTCTTGATTAGAATCTTTATTATTAACTTTCAGTTTTAAATTATTAGGACTCACATTAATATTAATAGATGGTAATATATAAAATGACATTGTTATGTAATATTATATATTTATATTTAATAGGTTTTTACAATTATGATTAAGTTTACTTTTCATCACCTTCCTTTTTATCCTCACCTTCTTTATTTTTCTCTTTATTTTTCTCTTTATTTTTCTCTTCTTTATCTTCTTCACCTACATCACTTACCAATTGTATTTTTTTTTTAATCTTTTTAATTTTTTTTGATTTCTTACTTTTTTTTTCCTTTTTTTCTTTTGATTCCTTTTTTTCCTTTTTCTTTGATTCTTTTTTGCCTTTTACTTTTGATCCTTTTTTTTTTGATTCATCTGTTTTTGCTGATTCTTCTAATTCTTTTTCTTTTTCAATTTTACCTATAACTTTATTATATTCTTTTGTCAATGATTCATCTATTTCCATATTATGTAATAATGCATTCTTTACACTTTCACTATCTACATTTCTTATTTTTTTGTAAATAAAATAATTATTATAGAAAGATATCCTTTTTTCTTCTGGAGTCATATTTAAAGCTTGTCCGATATTATATTTTAATGTTGGGTTTTTATTAACTTCATATTCCATACTATCATGTACTTTTTTAAATGAATGGATGGATGCTGCAAATCCAATTTTTTTAGATTCGTTAATAGTCAATTTTGTAAAACCAAACAATTCCATCACATGTGTCAAATAATCAAAATTAACCAAATATTCCGCAAAATATTTGTTAATTGTTTCTTGATATACTTCAATTTTGTAACCCAATGACGTATCATCATTATTAAATACCTCATTATCATATTTTTTAACAACTTCCCATATTTTTTTATCACCTTGTCTTACAATAATACTTTCATCCATTTTTTTATTTCTTAAATCTCTAAACATTCTTTTACCATCAAAACAAGTACCTATAAAATGTCCCCCGAGTTTACATGCATCCGAAATATTTTTAATAAATGATAAAAATACTTCTTTTTTTTCAAATAAATAATGAATAGAGAATTGGTTTGAAACAATATCAAATCCTTTATCTGCTTTACCATATTGGTTATAAACTCCTGTTCCTAGAAAATCTTCATCTCGAGGACCCTTTCCAAATACAGCATTTATAATTTCTTTATTTTTTTCACTACTACAACATTGTCCTGATAATAAATCTTTACCCGCATCACCCGCTATAAATAATGCATCTGGGATATTTTTGATTTTTGATTTCTGCCCCAACCATCGCGCACAAGCGCCATCTAAACGATTTAATATATTATCTTTATATAAATCCATACCAAAAACAAACGATAATTTGGATTGAATCCATTTATACAAATCACCCGCCTTTCCTACTGTCATGTCAATAAGTGTATCACCTGGACTTGATACAGCATCTATTAATTTTTTTTTAACATATTTATTATGAAAATCTCTGAGTGCCACAGTATTTGATTTATTTGTAGTTCTATTATAATATAAATTTTCATCTATAGTCCCGGGTTTTTCCTTACCACATATAATATCTTCTGTTACGGGATTGTTTATAGAACGCCATACACTATCAGCAACTTTATATGAATTACCATAATTTTTTTTACCATTTTTATACTCTGTAGTTTTATCGTTTCTAACTCTGATGGGAATCCATTGCCATTGTTTTGGTTTGGTTGCGTCAAATTTAAATTCTACAATCATATCATCCATAAACATTTCATCACCATTTTCAGTTGTTAAATATTTATCATTTCCGTCTGTTTTAAGTAATATATTAGTTAGATAAGTAGGATAATCTGTCGGATATGCAGATGGATAAAAAGGCATGGGTCTATAATTACTATTGTCCATTTTTTTTGCTATATTATTTTGCACAATATCTTCAAATGGGTTAATATATCCATGGTATTTTTCATTGAATCCTACATTTAATATTAATGTTTTATATTGTTTTATATTGGTTAGCGAAGATAGATTAGACCCATTATCATATATATTTTTTATTTCATCCTTTTGATTCTCACCTTTTTTTGTTTTGACAAGGAAATCAACTGTATTGAATTCAGGAGGTTTCCATTTAAATGAATAGTCCCATGTTTTTTTTTTATTTTCAAGTTTATAGTCCCATTTGACATATTTTTTATTTTTATAATCATAACTTTCTCCTAATTTATCCGAACCAACACTTTTATACATTGGTGTAAATATTAAACCATCCGTTTCATAATCAAATAAACCTTCATTAATTTGGTTGATTATTTCTTGTGAGGCTTTAAATATACTTTGGGTTGCATTTGTCAAAAATCGTTTTATAGACACTTTAAATTGTCCAGAATGAACGATTGATTTTAGTTTGAGTTTTTTTACAGACGCTTCTAATATTCTCATTCTATAATCCTTTGTTTTTTTCTTTTCATCTGTATCTGTTGGTTTTTTAAATAATGAGAGCATCCTACAATCAATACCCGAATAAATATAAATATCAAAACATAAAAATGAATTGATATAACTATGTTTTTTATTATATAACACATGTTCACCGTCTAATATAGTGTTGTATACTTCTTTATTATCCGTAACACTTCCTGTAAATTCTACATCCATTTGTTGATTTATTAAATAAACCTTACCTTTTTTATTGATATATAATAATTTACGTATACCATCTGCTTTTTCAGTAACAGAATACGATGCGTTAATATTGGGTGCATTAATATCATCTTTTAATGATATTACATTTTTCATTTCAAGACTGACTGGTTGTGGTCCAATGAAATCTCTAGTATCTATTCGAAAATCAACTTTGTCATCTTTATTTTTTTCATTTTTTATAAAATTAATTTGTTTAAAATATTCTTCAAGAACATCTTTTTGTTCTGTGTATGAAATAGGAAAATTAGAATTCTGAATACCAGACATGATATATTTTATGCATCTTTTTATTTTCTTTTCCAATTCAACTAATACTTCACTATCTTTATTTACAGCCAACTTATTTTGTTGTAATTTTCTGTTTTCATTTATAATATCATTATCTAATTCTATTTCTATTTCATAATTTTCAGGATTATTAAATACATTAGATTCTTCTATTTTTAGCGTTGGTACAAAATATCTACGATTTGTTCTGTGATTATATTTTGTGGAGGACGATTTTACAATACTTAAATCAACTTTTAATGGTAAATCTTCATGCACCATTGTATATCTTTTAATATACCTATATGTTTTCTTAGAGTATTTCCAATTTCTAAGCATATTTTTCATATTGTTTGACCTATATTTTTCCAACCTAACATTATTTAATAATTTATGTTCTTCTTTATAATTAACACGGAATTCAAAGTTTTTATTATCAATGGGATTTAATCGCATTTCATTTTTCTTTTTTGGTTTTTTGTCGATAATATTAATGTAAGATGGTATTTCTTCTGTATCAAATGTATTTGTTTTACAATATTGAGATATATTGGATATACCTTTGATTTCAACGCGCATAGATGATTTTTTATTTTTTTGTGTTTTGAAATCTATAAATTCTGGAGAAATATTCAAATGGTAATCCCCACTACTGTTTATCATTTTAAAACCAAGAGAATATAATTTTTTAATAGTATTATCAAATTTTATTTTTGTTATTTTATTTTTAAAATTGGTTCCAAATTTTATTTCTAACTCATCGTGAATGTTGGTAGAATTTGTAAAAATATCAGAATGATATATAAATAAATAATCTCTTAAAGATGGTTTTTTTTCTTGCGAAGTCATAATATAATATATAATTAATAGATAATATTTTAAATCAATTTAATTGTATCATTATTGTATAGCATTATACAATATCTTTATATAACATCATGTATAATTCTTTTTTTGTTTTGCGTTTACCATTATGATTAAATATATCGTGTTTTAATTTTTCACACATACCAACCAGATCAGCCACTTTATAAGCGGATATACCTTTCAATGGTTTGTTTAAATTTGTAACTTGATATAGTGATTGCTCGTAAAAATACATGGGAAATTTTTTTGTATTATTCCATATACTAAATGTACCATCTTCATTTTTGAAAACAATACAATAATCATCTTCGTCATTGATTTTACTTTTGAAATACGTTTTATTATTAATTATAAATAAATTTATATTTTCTATTACCGACAAAGCATATAAGGTAATTATACTTAAATTTTCAAATAATATATTATTTTCAAGATCCAATAATTTCAAATGATAAGATGAAAGTAATTTTTTACGTTCTCGCATCTTCTCGATTAATTTAATTTTTTCATCTTCCTGGAGTCTAAAACCATTATCAATAGAAAATTCATAATCTTGATAGCCGTTATTATATATATACCAACACCAAAACAATGTATTATTATATTTTGGTGAAAAAAAATCTTTGCTTTTTTGTTGATGTTTTTTCTTTTTCATATTTTTTTCATATGTATTTAATTTTTTATTTTTTATAATACAAATATTATTTAAAATATTTAAAATATTTGTATTTGATAAAGCATATTTTTCAGAATCATTCAAGGTGGTTTGTATGTTAATTTGATTTAACATGTGTAGTTATCTAATTCTATAGTGTTATTTTTATTATCTTTTTTTTTATATTTAAAAAAATCTTTATTGATTTCTTCTTTGATATTTTCAATCTTATTCAAATTTAATTCTTGTTTATTAAAATATTCCAATAAATTATTTATTTGTTTTATTGTATTTTCAGGCATATTATTTAAATTAACAAAAACACCATTTTTGTTTTCAGAATATTCTATATTATTTAATTTTAAAATTTTTAATATTTTTATATGTAAGACTTTGTCTAAATTTTCAATATTGTTCTTCAAATTGATCAAATAATTTATTTTATTGTTGTCATAAGTAATCATATTTGCGTTTATTTTTACATTTGTTTCTTTATAATCAACTTTAGTCTCTTTTATTGATTTTATTTTATTTACGATATTATCCATGTATAAAAAAATATGTTAGTATTTTTAAATATTAATAATATTAACATAACTATTTAATTGATATTTTTTCTTTTTGGGTTTCGTTTTTGTATACACGCAATAATTCACCCAAAACATATATAGTATCATCGTTTAATTCAAAGCGAACGCCAAGCACTTTTATTTTTAATGTTTGGTTTTTGTTTTCTTTTATGCTGTTGTAAAATTCATTTTTATAATGATTATCTCTTGCTAAATATACGGTTACTGGCGAATGCCCTTTATTAGTAACATATTGTGCTCTAATTCCTGCTTTTGTTATATTTTTTATTTTGCATTTAAATATCTGACCAATAATCGGCTTACATACCAAACATTCAAATATTACATCGAATATTACATTATTGCCTTCTATAACACCAGGTGAAAAACTAATTATGTTAAGGTTGGTACTTGATATATATCCTTCTTTACAACATTTATCTGTGAATTTTTCTTTTATGTTTTTTTCTATATTTTCTAGTAAATTACTCCCTATTGATTGAAATGATAAAAATATTTTTTTATGAATTACACTATTAACAAAAATGTTTCTTTTTTGTTTTTTTTCTGCTTTTTTATTATTATCACCATTATTTGTTTCTTTTTTTTTAGGTTCTGTTAAATTACTAGACATGATATATATACAAGTAATATTATTTTAATATTAAATCAATTTATTATATTTTTTCAACTTTAACATAATTATTTTCTACCGAATTAAAAAACCATTTCTTATTTTTTATATTTTTGTAATCTAAAATACGAAATAACATTTCTTTTTCAATGTACAAATGGTATGGGGTTATTGAATTAATATATTCATCTGTATTTTTTTTATCAGTAGAATCATCGCTTATGGTATCATTTACTATAGCGTTAATACTATTAATTTTTGCAAATTTAACATTTTTATTTAATTCATATTTGACACCCATATCCAATAATTCACTGAAAATCATATTTATATCTTTTATTAACTTTGCAAGTTCAGTGGTATTTTTTTCCCCTTTATTTTTTCTTTCATTTTTACCTGTTATTTTTTTAGATTTAAATACGGTTGTATCATTTTTTTTCTCATATATCATAAAACCAACGTATGGTGGTATATTATTTACATTTGTTTTAAATTTATTGTCAAATAATCTTTGCATTTTTTTAACATTTCTATCAGGTGTTATAAATATTAATTGACTTTTATTTTTATTGTTGTCTATTACGTTAAATGCTATGACTGGTTTATTATTATCCATTTTATATTCCAATTTGATATTTTCAAAATAATAATTTATATAGTTTCTAAAAACGTCTAAATTATTTAATGTTAAATTATCCAATACTTTATTTACATAAACTTGCTCTATAAGTTTTAATTTGTCTTGGTATTTTAATTCATCTAATAAATGAGAAAAGGCAAGCATCTTCAATGTGTTTTTATTTATATTGTGGTAATAATTCAAATTATTAATAACAAGATAAACATTGGATAACCATTTATTTTTACTACTTTTTTCATTTTGTAAAGTTATAAAAAGTTTATATATTTTCTTGATAATATCTTTATTTTTTGTATTCTCGTATGTTTTTTCTTTTAAGTTAAATTGTATTGAAGAATTTTTATAAGATATAGGTTTTTGGATTTTTGAAAAAGGTAACTTTTCCTTTTTTATTTCACTTGGAGAAAACATGTAGTAATCACCAACATTTATTAAATATCCTTTCCTACCCAATGTATCTTCTATCATTTCATTGTCATCATTAATAAGTAAATTTAACGCCGCATATATTTGCTCTTTTGAATAATCTTTATAATAATTAATACGTTTAAATAAATCTTTTTTTTCATAAAAATATTTTTCATTAAACAATAATCGTATTCTTTTAATAATTTTTTCTAGATTAGTAACTATCATTTTTTTGTTATACGTTGTTGTATTTATTTTATCTTTTAATTCGAAATTTGGTTTAAATTTACATTCATAATCACAATTTGTGAAATCGCATATTATACTATTGTTTTTATCACCCAACGAATAATTATCCAATTCAACGCCTGTAGATGTAACTTGCTTGACTGTTTTATTCATTTTTTCTTCTGTAAATTTGGTTTGGTTTTCATTTAATAAACAATCGATGGCAGTTTCTTTTAATATTCTTCTTATTTTTCCTATTTTTATACCTTTTTTTTCTGCAATGCGATACATGTACAAATCTGCTGGTTCAATTTCGTCTTTTATTTGTATAGGTGGGCGACTTGCATACAAATATAATTCAACATTTCGTTCATTATAAGGTAATTGACAATGACTTAAATTTCTTATTCCTCTACCTGTTGTTTGGTCTATTCTGTTAATATTATACCAAGGTTCCATAATATGTATCTGACGAATATTTTTAAAATCCAATCCTTCTGTTCCTGAACGTGATATTATTATTACTTTTACATTTTCACCATTAATATTATTTTTTGATGTGCATGCTTTTAATTCGTTTTTATTATTGGGTGATAATTTTGTATTACCCGTAATCATAACATATTTACCTATTTTACCCTCTTTGTTTACAGTGAATGTGTTACCAGGATTATTTTTAAATAAGTTATTACCGTTATATCTCTGTAATCCCATTTCCTCCAAGGCCAATGCCAAGGGTACACATCCGTTATCAATATATTGTGAATAAATCAACACAATTCCTTTTGATTTTTGAATCGATTTCATTATATTATGTATTTTTCCACTATACATACCAATTTTATCAATGGAGAATATGCGTCCGAATTTTTTTTCAATATCAATATCTATTGTTCCACTACTAAATTTTTTATATTCATAATTGTTTTTTCTTTCTTCATTATAATTCATTATCAAACCAATTTTATTTGGGATATCACTTTCGATTTCATCATCGTTATTTGTGTATATATTGCGTGGATATGAAATATTTAAGTTTTGTATCAATGATTCAATTAAAACATACGATAATCCTTTACTTTGTTTTTTAAATATTTTTGAATTTTTATCGATGATATCATTTTCTAATTTTTTATAATAATCATATTGTTTTTCACCCATAGGAACTACAGCCAAGTCCAAATACTGTATTTGTTCTTCCGTTTTTATTTCTTTGTCATTTATTTGTTTTAAAGGATAGTCCCATATATTATTCTTTAATAAAAGTAAAGAAGTTATTTCATCTTTTGATTTATCTTTCTCTATTAATTCAGGATATATTCTATATGGGAATAAAAATGGATTTTCACTACGTATATATGAAATATATCCAGTAGCCTTTTGAATCAATAATTCTTCACCACCTTCTTCGAAATCACCATTGGATTTAAAAACATCTGATATTTTTAGTGTATATCTATTATCATTTAAATTCATAAAATTTAATAACCATATTATTTCTGTATGACTATTAAACATTGGTGTTGCTGTTAAAATTAACAATTTTAAATTTTGAGAATATTTTACCATTTCTTTTATATTTTTTGTAGTTCGTTTGCTGTCTTTTAAATCGCGGAGATTATGTACTTCATCAATAACTATCATTTTATTGGAAAATATTTTTTGTATGATTTGTTTTTTTCTTTTATTTTTTTTTGCTATGTTGCTGTTGTTGTCTATATTTGAATTTTTAATAATTTTATCGATATAGTTTGCAAATTCAGTGTATCCCATAAATTCATAAGAAACTTTTATAAGTTTGTTTATTTTTTTTATTAAATCATATTTATTTAAATTTTTAGTATTCATAGGATTTAATTCTTTTATAAATTTATTACCAACGCATGATTTAATCGTGTATATTCCATTAATTTTTTCTAATTTGCGTTCATCAAATAATTGAAGTTTGAAATTTTCTTGTACAACTGGGCTGGCAACTATTAATATTTTTTTTTTGATGCCTAGTAATTTCAAATAACTGCGCATATCCTCACATACTTGTATAGAAGAGCATGTTTTGCCTGATCCAAGACCATGGAATAATAATAAACTATTATAGGGTGTATTGAAAGATAAATAATTTCTTACAAATCGTTGATGTGGTTCTAATTCGAATTCTCTATTATTACATATTGTATTTGCTTTTTCTTCTATGTTTTTGATGTCTTCGTCTGTTTTATTTGGATATTGGGTATCAAAAAATTCTTTTTTGAGTGCAATTTTTATATTGAAATTATTGGTATCGTCAAGATGAGGATATAATAAATTCAGAGGGTTATATTCATCGTCCATAATTTTATCAAACTTTTCTTTGTTGTGTTTACTTTTACATTTCAATAATGATTGTAAATCTTTATAATCAAAATCAATTTTTTGATTTAATTCTTTCATTTTTTTTATTTTATCATTGAAATTTTGAATAATATTATTACAATCTATATCTTTTTCTTTTTTCTTTTTTTTCTCGTCATTTTCTTCTTCATCATCTTCTTTTCCTTCATCGTCCTTTTTTTCTTCATCATCTTCTTCTCGTGATGGTGTTTGTTCTTCTTCTCCTTCATCTTCTTCTTCTCCTTCTTCTTCTTCTT
>CEQL01144502.1_pt1 | contig 11896 bp, 9 predicted proteins | sample 356281 | NCBI WGS metagenome assembly CEQL01 (sample SAMEA2621203, study PRJEB7988) | marine metagenome | biome: marine biome (ENVO:00000447); feature: surface water layer (ENVO:00002042); material: "saline water (ENVO:00002010), including plankton (ENVO:xxxxxxxx)" | depth 5 m
CGAACCAGTTGAACTCGATGACCCTGTTAGATTACCATCCAGTGAAATACCTGAACTAGCAGTTATCGAACCCACAACATTAACAGAATCAGCAAAATTAACCGAATCTCCTGCAGTGACTGATTCGAAGGAATCTGCCCTAACGACACCACTAGCACTTATATTTCCACCAACGAATAGATGACCAAACGAACCAGTACCAATTGCTGAACCACTTACTGAGCCCGAACCAAATATCTCTATGGAGCCCGTGACACCAAATGAACCCGTTGTATTGAAGTCAGGTTCGGATAGAACTATCTGAGTGCCATCTCCGTTGACCTTAAAGAACTTACCAGCATTATTAGCGTTGATACCTGGTAGACCATTACCAACCGATATATTGGCATTACCTGAGGTTGGGTCTGCAAAATTTATTTCTAGGAACTTTGAATCAATTGCAACAATTGAATCCGGTATCACGACATTCTTATTACCATCATACACAGTTACATTCGGATAGGTCTCCCCCAGACTATGGGTTACTCTCCAAATCACAGATGAGGAATTCGTATGAACAAAACTTCTACCGGTAACATTATCACTCTGTCCACCTAGACCCAACATAGCAACACCAGTTATCGGGCTACTAAAGGTCAAGACCATATTATTAGAATCCGTAGCTGTAACACTTGTTGGGATTACCATCTGGTCATTAGAATCATATACCGTGACGTTTGGATACTGTGTGCCCAATCCATGAGAAAAATTCCAGGTATCATTTGGAGTTCCCTGTGTAAATACAAATCGAGCTCCAATCTGTCCGACAAAGGAACCACTAAACGAACCAGTCAAGTGGGTATCGAACATATTACCAGTGTTGATTAAATCCTTGAATGAACCTGTCTGACCAACTGTTAGGTCTGTTGTAAAAGCTCCGTCACCTGTCACATCCAATTGCTTGCTCGGGACTGATTTGTTTATACCAACAAATCCATTGCTCCTAACATAAACTCTTTGAACATTGTTTGATACCAATGAAAAGGTGTGAGCTGTACTAGTTCCCACGAAACCATTAGTCCCAACATTAGTTCCGAGCTTGACCGTAGTACCTGCATTATCAATCTGTAGACCAGATGAGTCTGATGCTGATATGAAGACAGAACCCGTGATGTTATGGATATCATCAAGTGTATCACCGAACTTTGTCGAACCACTTGAGAATTGTATCGAGGAACTTACAAACTCAGTATGAAATTCTTGAGCAGTAACCTTTCCGTTGACAGTTAAATCACCGGTTAATAATCCGTCACCAACGACATGCAATGGTGAGGTTGGAGTCTCAGTCCCAATACCTAATCTGTTTAGAGCAAACACCTGACCAAATGAACCAGTTGAGGTCGCAGAGCTACTTATATGGGTATCACTTACCAGATTGTCACCAACCTTTAGGAGACCAAATGAACCAGTTGTAGTAGCAGACCCACTTATACTGCCTGTGATGAAAGCATCACCATGAACTTCTAACATAAAACTTGGTGTACTGCCTCCTGTATTTCCTATTCGGGTTTTATTACTGATTTGAGCAAATCCCTCAACATGGAATTGTAAACCAGGGTCTGTAGCTACACCGAGTCTTGCATCTGTTCCGAGTAAGCTTAATCTACCAGTTTTACCATAACGAAAATGGGTTGTGCTATCTCCAAGTCTGGATTGTCCTTGTGTTATCTTAAAAGCATCACTATCAGAGTTGTCAATACCGATTATATAACCGGTTTGACCTGTTGCTAAGAATTGTAATACAGCATCACCACTACCTGCCTGTTCTAATAAAATTCCCTTTCCACCAGCTGATTCATTAGGGCCATGTGTTATAGAATCATTTCTGAATATATGAAGTTGTGATTTTGGTGTTACTGTATCAATGCCAATATTTCTTGAAACATGAACATCACCGAATGAACCGGTTTTAGTCGCTGAACTACTTATATTACCATCTATTGTGATATCATCATTGAAAGTTATTGCAGTTCCACCGGTGACAGACTCAAAGGCATCAGCTTTTATAGTACCACTTGCAGTAACATTTCCTGTTAATGTAATAGAGTCACTAGCTATCAGCTCTTGTGTAGAACCAGATATGATATATGAACCACTTAATCGTGTTTCAACCTGTTGACCTCTGATTATTGCCATTTAAATCCTTGTTTTCTAGCCTCGATAAATTCTGTAAAAGATAGACTTGGTTTATTTACTTCTAATAAATATCTATCATATGACCTTTTATATTGACCAATAGATATATTAATTTTATGTTCAGTAGACTTTGGTTTTTTCATTTTTTGTATCGTCTCAAGTGTCAATTTTCTATCCATTTGAGCACAAGATTTACAGACCGTATTGTTTCCAACTGCTCTATCAAAAGCATCTTTTCTTGTGTAGGTTAATATCTTTGTGCAGGTAGGACATTTTCTATTTTTTCGGTCTATCCAATGTCTTTTTCTCATGTCTATAAATATCAGTTAGTAAAAGAAAAGTGGTACTCATGAGTTAAATTTACCAAAACCTATTATCTCATCCCTGGGTTCCATATCGAATCCAATACTCTGATTATCAACTTTGAGTAATAATGTTGTATTGGTCTGTTGAATTGTTAGAGCATCATGTTCCATCATCTGACCATTGAGAAAAAAGATAAAATCATTCTCATTAGTAGATGTCAAATCACTAGGTGCAGATGCAGTTACTGCTGTAAAACTAGCAGTCGATATAGATACGAAACTACCAGTATGTGTGAAACTTTTTCTCAGATATTCTTGATGAGGATTAGTATGATTATCGATATAGGTTTTTACAGCGTTCTCCGTGGGAAGGGTCAAGGTATCGGAATCACTTAAACTGGTATCATTACTCAGGGTTCTAATCGAATCGTTGTTATCTAAATTTATTGAACCTGATAAAACTAGACTACCACTAAATTGATGAACATCGTCTGAAGTATCACCAAAGATAGTTGAACCACTCTCAAATATAGTAAATGATTCTGATAGTTGAGAATTAATATTTTTTGCTGTGAGTCTACCCTGTAGTGTTAGGTTTCTCTGTGTTGTGAGACTCTGACTAATATTTAGGGAACCACCTAGAGTAAACGAACCTGATAAAAGTGCTCCTGTGGTTGAGCCTGATATTATCAGACTACCACTATCTATCTCGACCTTTTTAGTATTAAGGGTTGAAAAAATAACATTAGAGTCCGTTGAAACATCTTGTCCTATTGATATATCGATGGTGGTTGATGGTTGAGTCTGACCCAATAGTTCAGTATTGTTCGGGTCAATTGTGACACCAGTCTCTTGTCTGAAAACTAAGGGTTTCTTAAAAATAAAGCCCATGATACTTCCTAAGAATTAAATTTACCGATAGCAAGCACCTCGTCATCTTCTTCCATGTCATACCCTATACTATCATTATCAACTATTAACAAAAATGTTGTTGATGATTGTTGTATTTGTATTGCATCATGTTCCATATATTGACCGTTTATAAAAAATATAAAGTCGTTTTCATTAGTTGAGGTCAAGTCACTGGGAGCAGATGCTGTAACAGCTGAAAAACTTGCAGTTCCTGGAACAGTAATAGATGATGATTTCTTAACGAACTGTTTTCTCAGATAAGCCTGTTGAGTGTCTGTTTGATTATCAACATAGGTCTTTACAGCATTTTCCGTCACAAGAGCAACAGCACTACCATCCGATAGACTGGTATCGTTCGATATACCATCAACAGAATAATTATTAAGACTAAATGAACCTGAGGTTTTTATACTACCACTAAACTGATGTGTATCATCAGATGAATTTCCGAAAATTGTTGACCCACTTTCGAAAATAATTGATGAACTTACAAATTCTGTATGAAACTCCTGGACAGTTAAAGTTCCTGATACAGAGGTATCACCCTCTACGGTCATACTACCAGTCACTATCACCGAACCAGTTATATTTAAACTTCCACTAATACCGTTCGAGTTATAGGTATTGACACCTATGACCAGAGAACTTGCAGACACTTGATTGAATGTTACATCATCGGTTGTCTCAACAGACTGTCCTATTGAAACTTCTTGCTCTACCTTGAGAGAACCATCAAACTCCTGACCTGAATTGGATAATGTTACCCCGGTTCCACCAGTAAATATTAATGGATTTGTTACAACAACACCTATTTCAGATGGGTCAGGAACACCTTGTCCTACGGGAGATATATCATCTAGTCCATCTATAAATTGACCACTCCTACCAACCGTATTTACAACAGTAGTGGTTTCAGTTCCAAAGACTAATTTCTTTGGTGTTATAAATTTTTGAGTTGTTGACCTGTGGTCAAAATTACCCTTTGGTAATAAGTATCCTCTGAGTGTCACAGAAAAATTTGTTCTGACCAATCTCTCCGTATCACTTATCTCTGTTGCATCGGTGAATGAATCCACAGAACTTCTGAATCTAAGTTTGTTGGGTTCACCCCAATAGGCTCCATCAGCATATTGGACTCTTTCAACGATTTTGTTCATTTGTTCAATGTAGGTTGTCCATATAATGAAATCGTAGGTCAAAGTAACATAATCAGGAACCATTACGTTGTAATACTCACGTTGAGGTACGGTTCCTATTTGGGCTTGAAAATTATCATATTTGTTCACACTAGAAAATTTCTTTTGAAAGGTATAAAATAGATGTGGATTATTTGCATCAAGTTTATCAACTGGTAGGGTATCATCTTTTTCTATTGAAGTTCTACGATAGACGATTACCGGTGTAATAACCTGTCTTTTCTTGTCTCTCATGAAACCGTCTCGTTTGATAGCCTTCCATCTCTCAGGCGAGGCATACATAATAGGAACCTTTACATTTTCTCCATTATCTTCAACTGATGGATTTATAACTTCTTCGAAATAGTAGAGTATAGCACCGTCCATGTCCATTAAGGTTACTTCAGCATTCTTGATATCCTCATTACTACGAGAGTACTGATAACCTCTATTCTCTACTCTTTGTTTTCTTGGTAATGGTTTACCTGATTTACTTCTATGACTTGGCATTATATACTTCTTACTCTTTCAATATTGAGATTTGATATTCTTACTAAAAATGTACTACAAACAACAGAGTGGTCATAACTTGTCTGACCACCTATGAGCTGATTCTCATTGACTGATGAAATCTCCCAATATCCATCATTCCAATTTATTACATCTCCTATTTCCACTACAAAACTCAAATCAACAAGGGATTGTCTGACAAAGGAAAAAGTAGCTAGTTGTTGTAAATCAGGTCCGAACTCATCAGTAGTGGTGGTTTGGTCGTCTGCTTCAACCAATGCAACTAACTGCACACCTGGTTTGAAGACTTTACCCTCTGAGGTTTCTCCATACATATTAACCTCAGTATCATATACAGATACCTTATATACTATTACCTCTTGATTGATAATACCGTCTGCACCTGTTGAAAGATTACCAACTAATTCTTTATTGAATTTGTCAAAAGTATCTATGTCTCTTTGGGAATAAAATCGACTAGGCATACTACTATCCTATGTATATCGGGTAAGGAACTTTAGTTAGTTTTTCTTGTAGAAACTCAGCTTCATCTTTATCAGCTTCCAATAATGCCTTTCTACTTGTTTGGTCTAACATCTCTCTTAGTTCTGTAATTAGAGCCTCCTTTTCTGCAGTTGCCTCAGACCTTAGTGTATCACCGTCTAATGTCGTGTCTGAATTTGGAATAGGAATTGAGGCATATTTACTCCTTATTATACCTAATAATTCTTTCGACAAAGCAAGAGCATATTTCTTTATCCATTGTTTTCCTACATCGTTGATGTGTTTGAACTCCATATTATCATACGGTACATTAGAAAAATCTGAGATTGTATCGGATGACCCACTATACTCGGTCAGTAACGGGTTATCTCTATCTGACAACTCCACATAATCAAAGTATAGAGTACTATCCTCTTCTGGGTCAGGAAAGATTCTGAGTTTATTATTTGCAAGACTAAAACTATAGGATGATTTTCTAATTGAATCATTTAACTCAATTGCCTGTACTCTGAGTAAGTCTTCGAATATTGGCATCAAGGTAAAAGATACTGCTGGTGAATAATTACCAAAACCAAATCCCTCAACCATATTTATCGTTCCATAACCTGTCGTAGCATATGGGTCAAAAAATCTTTGCATAGCTGGAGTACCCTCATAGTAAACTCTTTTAACCTCTATGGCTCCACTACTACTGACATCCGTCCATAGTGTGTTTAAATCATACTCTTGACTTCCGCTATTTACCGATATCGAACCTTTCTTTATATCAATATCACCACCAACCTTTGCCTCTGTGCCATACTGTTTTGACAATCCTATTGTCCTACCCATAGTTGATGATAATTTTTTGTGTGTTAAATTATTGTCGGAACCAGTAGCCCTACCAGTTAAATGTAAAAGGTTATCTTTAATATTAAATTGGTTGACTTGAGCCGAGTATTCTGTGACTGCTTCTTCATAGACCGCATAAAACGAACCAGACTGTAATTCGACAGACATTATAGGGTGTCCTAACCTTCGAGCTGCCCAATCAGCAAATCTATCAACCGAGTGATTACCTGAACCTGAGAATTCGGTATCACTATCATAAAAACCGTAAGGAGTCTGTCCACTAGCAAATGAACTACTACCTTGCCAAATTACTTCTTGAGCCATGAAAATCTCCTATATATACAATTATTCAATAATAAATATAAAGTCGGACAATATTGGATAAAAAAAAAGGGGAACAGAAGCTCCCCTTTTTTATTAGTACCTGAGTACAGTCTTAGTTGACATTAACTTTATGCAAAGTTTACGTCAGCGACAATGACTTTACCGTAGAATTCAGGTCTGACCATCTTCTTAGCGTATCTGGTCATTACACCTTTTCTTGGAGTAAAGTTTTTAGGGTCGTACACAAGTGGTGTCATGATTAACGGTACATACGGAGCGTATACAGCACCAGTTTCTAGGAAGTTACTTCCACGGAAACCAACCAATATCACGTTTTCAAACTGATAAGGGTTCTTATATACTGTGTATCTGTTGTTCAACAGACCTGCTTTCTGTACACCCATTGCGTAAGAGTTAGCACTTACATCACCATCAGATGAGGTTGCATATCCTGGAATAGATTCTAGGATGGTTGCAACTTCAGGACTTACCACGATAAAGTTTGCTCCACCGCGTAATGTCTTCTGATGAATCGCATTTGATACTGACTGTATCTTGTTACCAAGAGTTTGGAACCAGTCACCTTTTGTGTAAGCGTTTGATGCACCTGAGGACTCAGCGAACAATGTGGTTGCTGGGTCATACTCAAATCCAACTCTTGCTGACCATCTTTCGGTCTTTGCCAATGCATTCATGTGTAACATATCAAGGATTTCTAAATCGATTTCCATAGATACATACTCACTCAAGAGTGAGGTTAGTTCTGCTTCGGCATCAACACTATGATAAGCATTGAGGTCTTGAGCTAATTCAGGAGTCCATACAGCTTTCAACTTACGAGTCTTTGCAACAATTGCAATAGAACGCATTGCTATATCGATTTCTGGTATGTCAATATCAGTTTCAGGGTTAGCATCTACTTGAGCTGATGTTGCTTCGAAATCACCACGAGTCGTATCAGTAGGCTGTTTGTGATAATTCACAGTAACGTGTAATCCTGCAGCTGCTACTTCGTCTACGATAAATCGTATATGAGAAGCTTCACCACTTGATGGTTCTACCTCGTTACCATTAACACCATCTAAAACTTTTGTGTATGCTGGATAAAATGCATCAAATGCAGTTGAACCAGTAATCTCATAAGCTTTAACACCTTCTAAATCAGGATTCGTTAATGTTGATACAGGAACATCAAAGTACTTCAAGTTACTTAATGATGCGGATAAATCGGGTTCAAAATCAACATCTGCCCAAGTTATTGAACCAGTTGAGTTTGCTCCTGCCTCAGAGGCAAGACCGATTTCATATGAGGTTCCGGGGTGGTCATTGATAGAATATCCAGACCTACCGGCACCGTATAGACCTTGTGACGGGTCTGCGTTGGAGGCTGATGTGATACCAAACACTTGGTCACCATCTCCAAAACCAGCTTGTGCTGTTCCGTATTTGAAATCAAGATAGAAAATCAGACCAGACGGAAGGTTCATAGGCTGAACAGAAACGAACTCTTGAGCTGCTAGTTCACCAAAGATTTTTCTAACCAATGGTAGAGCAACACCAGACCATTCCTCGGAGTTAGCTGATGTACCTGTGTGACTAGATTCATCAATTAATTGACGAGCCTGGTTCTCGAGCAGTACAGCCATTCCGTTGACTTTCTGTTCATCTTTCAAACCCTCTAACAGTCCAGTAGGTTCCCACTTCTTGATTAATCCACGGGTCTCTTCTTGTCGTTCACGATGAGGATTATATCCATCCATCAATTTCTCGACTGTAGAAAGATTTTTAGTTTGTGACATTATATTTCTCCAATTATGTCTTTATTAAAGAATACCTGCCAACTTCTTAAATCTGTCTCTCATCTCGTGTCCTTCAGCAATAACTTCTTGCTTTTTAGACTTAGTTGAGGCAACTGCTTTAGAAGCTGAACCTTTGGATTCTTTGATTTCAGTTTTTCCTTTACTTGCACCAAACGATTCGGCTAGAGTTGAATATACCAACTTAACCTCACGAAGATTTGAAGCTCTATCAAATGTTTCCACAACTTTCATTTTCTGTTCATTGGTAAGACCATGAGCTCTGAAAAGTTTGTTTGTGAAAAGTAATTTTGCATTGAGCAAGTTTACTTCGTTTAATTTGGAACGCAAGTACTTTACGACATTGCGATGCTCGTTTATTTCAGCTTGTAGTTTTTCAACTTTAGAGTTTTCCTCGACAGCTTCTTCTTCTTCAGATAGTGCTTTTAAGACTTCTTCTAAATCGATTTCTTCATCCATTTCTTTTTCGTCTTCATGAGCACCCTCTTCTTTTTCATCGTCTTCGTGTGCACCTTCGGTGAATTTGGCTTTGTCTTTGCTTCCGATACCTGAAGATTTATCAGCGTTACCCATTTTGTTATCGGCAGAACCAATACCAGTAGGGGCATCTACTTCTTCTTCAACTTCTTCTTTCTTTTCATCGTCCTCTTCATCCTCATGAGCACCTTCTTCGATTTCCTCAGATTCGTCGATTTCTGACTCTAGCTCTTTGATGACAGCTTCAAGGTCGAGGTCTTCTTCTTCATGCATACCTTCTTCTTTATCTTCTTCGTCCTCTTCCTCTTCTTCAGAGACTACTGGGGCATATTTGACACCATCAATCTCGATGACATTTTCGTCCATGTCTTCGTCTTCATCGTGCATACCCTCTTCTTTTTCGTCCTCGTCGCCTCTTTCTTCCATGTCATCTTCTTCCATGTCATCACCTCTTTCTTCCATGCCTCTTTCTTCCATGTCTTCATCATCATCCATCATTCCACCACGTTCTTCCATATCCTCATCCTCGTCATGCATACCCTCTGCATCTACTTCGGATTGGATTTTCTTGGAAAGCATAGATTGTAGTCTAGGTGTAAAGGCTTCTTCAAGAGCTAACTTTGCATTCTCCAAAGCTGTTTCACGAACTGCTTTTGCATCTGCAATGGCTTCTTTTAATAAGTCATCCATTACTTTTTCTCCTAATGATATAATATCATTGTTTTGGATTTAATATAGTTATTGGGAACTATAATGAGTTACATTCGATTACATTACAAGATGGTCGAATTGACCGTAATGTATTTTTGTATATATAAATATACAAAGATTGAAAAATTAATCAATTAAAAATTATTTTTTTCTTCTGAGTCTGGATTTAGCTTTATTTTCTTTTTTTAACAACGATGGCTTTTTGTAATACTCCCTATCTCTGAGCTCTAACATCAGTTTACTTTCTTTAACTTTTTTCTTAAACTTACTTAGAGCTCTTTCAACGTTATTGTTATGAACCTTTATGAATATCAATCTGTCCTCTAATCTCTTTCTTTCTTTGCTGTATAGTTGGCGTCAACATAATTAAAAAATTCTTTCTTTTTTTCGTCATCTAGTTCGTCTGGTGATTTTATTCCAAACTTTTTCATAGCACCTTGAAAGAATTTCTGATAGGCATTTTCCTCAATATCAACAGTCTCGATATCATCGGAATCATGACCTGGTAGGTGTTTCTCGCCTATCTCGTAATATCTTCCGAGAATGTTTCCCATGTCCTCATACAGAGCACCCATTCTTTGTTGAAGGGATTCAGCTTCACTGGAAATCTTACTGAACTGTTTTGACAATCCAGTAAGTTCTTTCATGTTTCGATTTACTGTTATCTTATCAAACCAATCTTCAGTTTCCTGGAGAGTATGAGATTTTGCCTGAGAAGCTATCCAGTTTAATTTTTCTGATATTTGGGTGATATTAGATTTACCAAAAATCTCCTCACCGAGTTTGTTATAATCTGTGAGAGCTTGATTTAACCCCTTGATATCTATTTTTTGTCCATCGACATCACCATATTTTTCTTTTACAACTTTAGATAGACTAAAATCATCATGAAACGGATTTCTAGATACCACACCACCAAGCATTGTACCACTAAAGTTTTCATTCAATAGGTCTTTTAGTTTTATTTTTTTTGACATGATATGTCCCTTTATTAAGTTACTATGTAAGTGTTATTGAACCGTCAGCATCGTATATAATATCAGCAAACCAATTAGTACCGTCTGACCAAACCTCTGCCATATCACCAGCGGTAGCTTTATTTTTAACGTATTTAATCATTCCCTTGACTGCCACAACATTTGCACCCTCATCGTTACCATGACCTCTAACATTACCTATAATCAGAGGGGAACCATTTGTCCCATCAGATGTTGAGTGAATTTTTATCTCTGCTGCATCATTGTTTGCAAGTGACGGAGCTCTCAAGATGAACTTAAAGTGAAGTCCCCTTTCTGGTTTAGGTAGGGCAAGTGAAAAACCTGACCCAGCTGCTTGAGCTGAACCAATAGCATTACCTAGCACCACATATCCACACTCAGCTCGTGATAACGAACCAGAAGGATTGTCTCCTGGACTGACTGCCCTTGAACCTGTATCACTTACATTTATATTTGTTACGTTCCTAAGTATCATGTTTTCACCGTGGAACTGAAGAACTCCACCTAAACTACCTTGAATACTAGTATTAAAATCTTGTCCTCTTTTCATTTATACTCTCCAATATGAAATTATCAAATTTTTGTTACACCTATAAATATTAGTCATTAAAATTTATTGACCTACAATCTCGTGTAGAGACCTGTTTCTTTTTCAAATATTTTATTAAGTTGGTCGGCATATACATCTGTGTATTTCTTAACAAGTTTTGGTATACCTTTACGAACCCTTATGAAGCTCATTACATAGAGGTCTTTTCCTCGGTCTAAATCAATTATCACATGACTGATTGCCTTTGAGTTTCTACCTATTTTCATCTGTAGTCCAGCAGGCCCTAATGACATTTTTTTTGCCCCAACCATCATACGGAATTTATTACCACCCAACTGTCTGAGTAATTCTGTCGCCTGTTTTTTATCCATTCTCTCATTCATGGGTAATAAACTTTTAATTTCTTGTCTGATATACTCTCGTAATTTTTCCTCACCTGCAAATTGTCTTTTATAAAAGTCTGCATCTGCTTTAGATTGTTTCTTTGGTTTAGGTTTATCGTCTTTCTTTTTAGTAAATCTATCCTTCAGTCTTTGAAAAATACTCTTAGCTTTTTTATGATTAGGATTATCCTTATCCTTAAGGGCAGATACTGCTGAAGCTTCTT